>Ga0123342_1001608_pt1 | contig 37948 bp, 16 predicted proteins | sample Turbeawhitnodule_FD_89960 | JGI IMG/M metagenome (GOLD analysis project Ga0123342, IMG submission 89960) | Root nodule microbial communities of legume samples collected from Mexico - Turtle bean Mexico white nodule | ecosystem: Host-associated > Plants > Roots > Nodule | place: Mexico: Nepantla...
AATACTTGTCTTAATTTTTGTGGGACAATCAGGTTTAGGGTAACTCATATTTTTCGTGAAGGGAATGCGTGTGCTGATAAATTGGCTAATTTAGGATTTATTCATAGAGAATCTTTTCATTGGTATAATAGACTCCCAGCTAGTCTGTTCTTAGAATTTTTTATGAATAGGTATAATCTATCTATGTATTGTTTGTATTAACATATGGGTTTTGGTCTAGTCTCCCCATATTTTTGTATTTTCTTTCTTTTTTCTTTTTTTAATAATATTTTTTTTCATGTGATGGTAGATGATTGTTGTTACTTGAGGTGTCAGCTTAGCTGAGATGTCAAGTTGCATAGTGATGCCTAACACGAAAACTTTATAAAAAAAAAAAACAAAATATTATAAAGTAGTTTTTAAATTGACATTTGATGCTACTAAGGTTTTAGCTACTTTATATTTTAAATTAATTTTTATTAATTTTTTAAGGACTAATTTAAAATCTAAAATATTAGTAGTTAAAATCTCGATAACTAATTTATAAATTATTTTATAAATTTTTATTAATAATAGAAATCACTTTAGATACCAATAGTTTTTTAGTCTCTAAAATAGTATATATATATATAACTTACTCCCTATAGTGACTAATTATTTTTTATCTCTTAATTTAGTTGTTATTTAATGATTTTCTTGTAATGATATAAGTTAAAGATTTGAAGATTTTATTAGTTTATCTTAGAAGATTCTATAAATTATAGTTGTTTTTTTTAAGACAAGCTACATCGAAGTAAAGGAAATTAATAATTTAGTTGTTATTTAATGATTTTCTTGTAACAATATAAGTTAAGGATTTGAAGATTTTATTAGTTTATCTCAAAAGATTTTTGGACATTAAAGTTGTTTTCTTGTAAGACAAGCTACATCCAAGCAAGGGAAACTAATAATTTGCTTATGCTCAATTATTCTAGTTTAGTTGTATTGGAGATAAGTTGTATGTTAAGAAATTGAATTTGAATTAATGGAGATTAAAATATTTAAGATTATTTTCAAAATGCATTCATTTCTATTTCACTAATTTTGGTTAAATTATGAGTTTACATTAGTCCTTAGTTTTAGGTGTTCTCGTTTAGAATAGTCATAATTAGTTTCACGTGTTCTCTTTGCAAGTTAAAGTTGAAAATTTGTGTATTATGATGTCATAGACATGTTAAAAGTTTTGATATACGAAGTTATGATATATATTCAGTTAAGTTGTTGCTATTATTTGGCTTTCTACATATCTCGTTTGAGCATTGAGCTGTCACTTGAGTAATACTCAAGCAATGGTATTACATGCATTGAGTATGGTTATAGAGTGTCACATCTGCCGCTCAAACAAAAACTACTTTATCATAAATTATTCTACTTAAAATAATATCATGATCATTTATGGTGATGATATTAATTACATAAACTTATTGAAGAAATAAGAAATCATAATTTCACTTATAAAACAAAATTATATATATTAAGATATCAAATAGTAAGAAGTTGAATAAAGTAAATACAAAAAACATAAAAAGCTCAAATTGAAATAACAATATTACATCAAATAAATCATGTATTAGTGTATAGCAAAACATATTTAGTATAATTCTTATAAAGAGTAATAAAGATAAGAATTTGTCCTATTTATTATTAAAAATGTATGTAATTATGATTATTATCATCTTATTTGAGAATTATATATATTTGAAAGTTATGGTTGTTTAAAAAGATACACAACATATAAAATGAATTATAAAAAGTCAATAAAGATAAATGGTATGTAGCTAAAATTTTCACGCCAAGCAGCATGAAGCAACGAGAGATAGAAATTAAAAGTATATAAATTTAAATGATAGTTTGATGAAATTGGAAAAACATGGTAGTAGACCTAAAAGTTTGGTGCGTGCAAAAAATGATAAACAAGTTGTTGTCGTGCAAGGTGCAACAATTCATCTACTTTATTTAATCTTTTCATTCATCCAACCATCAATAAATTATACTTAATAGGGTAACAACAATTCATCCAATATTTTTAGTTGCATTGGCTATTTCGATTCAAAACTTTTGTATTATATAGCCTTTACTCACTAGCTATATTTTTTTATGGATACTCTTCTATTTTTATTAATATATTATAATATTTATAATCATTCTTACTATTCAAAATTAAGTTAAATGTAACCATATTTATTGTAATTAAAATATATTTGAGCCAAGATTTTACGGAAATTTTGTGTAAAAAATAATACCATTATGTTAGCAACCATATTAATTCTTAAAAGCTATAATCGAAATATGATAGTGTAGGGTTTGACTTTCTTAAAAACAAGTACAAATAAAGTAATAATCTTATTGACAAAGAAAATTAAACAATAGTTAATATTTTTAACAAATACATAATTTATATGCACATAACAGTTGATTCTTCAACAACATATAAAGTTACTTTATTTTTTAAAATAAATAAATGTTCGTATATGACTTTATATATATTACTAAATTATTCATTATATTTTTTAGTGTTCTATGACACATAATATTTTTTTTTATAATTTAATATTAGTTTTCTGTTTATGTATATGCCTTACATGACCTAAATATTATATAAATAAATTATAAAATGAATATTTATATACGTAGAACAGATGTAAGCTTATTGTGAAAAGTAAGACAATTTAATAATAACCATTAGATTAAATCTACCATTGAAATTATATTTCTCATAAAACTAACCATTATATGACTTTTTGCACGTCTCTTTGATACTTTAATCTTTCCGTTTTTGTGTTGTTTTTTCTTTTTGTATATTTTATATGTTTCTTAGTTTATTTTTCTTTGTTTCCTTTTTTATTGCATTCTCAATAGAATAAAAGAGATGGTTGAAACACAATACCAAACACCTCAGCATCATGTTCTTGTTCTTGTTAACTTCCCCACCATCACCTTCTTTGCGTATGTATGGAAACATATAATAAAACAAGAAAAAAAAGGAATTAAAGATGAAGAAGATGATAGTTTCACACAAGAAAAATAAATGAACATGTGAGTATTTTTAATGAAAAAATTTAATTTTTTACCATAAATTTGGGCCATAAAACTTCCTATAAATTTTTTATGGCTTTATATGTTTCCTATACATGTGTATATATATAGACTATTAAATTTTTTTACCTCTCAATAAACATGTTTATCTTACAAAAATAAAATAAAATTCTATCTTATGAGTTTAATAATAAATTATACATAAATATATCACTACAAGAAAATCATGAAATATAAACAAATTTTAGAAACTGAAAATAATTAGTTGTTATAGTGACTAAATTAGATACTATTTCATAGACTAAATTTTTTTTTGGTTTATAAATTAGTTTCTATTATTGTTAAATGGTTTCTAAATTGCTATCTAATTACCAAATAAGGTTTTTGTTACCAAATTTAAAATCTAAATAATTGGTAGTTAAAACCTTGGTAGATAATTAGATACTAATTTATAAACTATTTAACAATAATATAAACTAATTTAGAAACCAATTTTTTTAGTTCTAAAATATATCTAATTTAGTCATATAATAACTAATTATTTTTTGTTTATAAAATTAGTTTTTATTTCATTATTTTCTCGTAGTATTTTTGGTGAGTATGTGACTGATCACCACATAACATAAATGTATTTTTTAGTATTATTTTATATTTTTATATAAGTTCTTTTTTATGTGTTAGAATATCTCTAATACTTCTATTTATTTTATTTTTTATTATTAATAAAATAATTAATTAAAATAACTAATGTACGTAGTGTCTTTATCAATTTTATTAAGAAGTTCACTTTAAAAACAATATGGTAATTAAACTATACAATCCATAACTTATTGTCACACTAAAAACAACATAAATGCATATAAAGTTACTCACGCACATGGGGTATGCCAACCCATGATGAAGACTCTTCAACTATTTTAAAACCTTAGAAGTATTTACATATTTAGTTTGATTCAAATTATAAATAATTTACAAAAAAATTATTAAATAAAAAATAATTTTAAAAATAAAAAATAATTAATTACTGTATTAACTAAATTATAGATTTTTTTTTTTGATATCTATAATAATTTTTATTATTAATAAAAAGTTTAAATTATTTTTTAAATTAATATATGACAAGCTATCAAAATTATAATTATTAATTAATTTAAATTTAAATTGTAAGGTTGGTAGCTAAAACTTGATAGCTAATTAAATACAAATTTAAAATTAATTTAAAATTTTTATTAATAATAAATACCAATATTTTTTTTAGTTTCTAAAATATTATTTAATTTAATTATAATTATTTATTTTTTATTTCTAAAAAAATTATTTAATAATTTTCTTATAATAGTTAACATTAATATATTAATATATGCAGGTTTGACTAATATATTCTCCTTACTTACTTATAGGAACAAAATTTGGCAGTAGTGTTCCTTGAAAGGGAACGTTAGTTTTGAACAAGTATTTGTATTTATTGAAAAATGGCAGGTATGTGTTTGATAAAAATATGCATTTATGTCTTTTCACACATAATAAACACGTACGAATTTGGAGGAGACTTGGTCATAAAAAGGAAGTGGTGGTTGTCATTGAAATCAACTAGTTAAAACCTACTTAATGCATGTACTATAGTTAAGGAGTGAAATTTGGTCACTTAAACCTTAAATTACGCATGCATTTAGGTTTTCATCCTTTGCTAAATCAAAAATGTATCTCTCGTGCATGTCTAACGTTTCCCCGTCAAATATGGAACAAGTGCAAAAAAAAAAAAAAAAACTTATCGAAAAATAAGACTATGTTTTATACATTTAAAAAAAGAAAGTTGTTGAGAGTTTTTTTTTTTTTTTTAATTTATCTCTAGGAGAACGAGAAAAGTGACCGTAAGAAATAGTAGATTTTTTTTGAAGTTCGTTTGCCTAACTTCATAATTTTGTTGCTTAATTTTTTTATAAGTATTGAGATGTTAAATAAAAAGTTATTTGCTTTACCTTTATGATCCCTAATTTTCTCAATTAACAATTAATGTTTAATATTTGTGTTAAAAATCAAAGTTTTGTCATGTTTTTTTTCATAAAAGACGTCTAAAAGGGTTAAAGAGAATAAAATGTATATAAATTATTTTTGGTATCGACTTCTAAGCAATGTTGAGTTATATTAAACGTATTGGACGTACCAAAACAATACCTTAAAAAAGAATTATATTAGCTTTTGTTAGAATATCATTAAAATAATTAATGGTTAATTCTACTTTTAGTTTCTTAAAATAAGATGATTTTATATTAGCTTCTCATTTCAAGTATCTTCCTTTAATTGTTGATGCTCGGTCGGGGTTGACCTAAAAAATATACTCCGACGATCAAGTAAGTACTCTATATTAGGAATGTATAGTGAAAGCTGATTAAAACATACCTTACACTTCTGTAGATGGTTTATTTATTCTGTTTAGTCATGGGTCTTTGTTGTAATGGACCAAATCTATCAAATATCAATGTTCACTGATTTCTAGCATGATCTCTGATTTATAAGAGGTATATTAGTATATCGGTATATTTGAATAATATCTTTAATAAATCAATTTCTCGGAATGTTACCCAATTCGGTGGGACATGATGATGATTTGTAGTGAGTTTCTATAATTATCATTGTTGTCATTTATTAAGTGTCTTTAATGTATATTAACGCAGTTAGTCTATCACCAACATCAAATAACATGACTTATACGATACTGATCGGTACATTATTTATCATAAATATGAACAAGTAATAATAATGGTGTTTCACCTTTGTATTCAAAATGAGAAATAATAAATAAATAAAAGACTTATTAAAATTAATATTTGAATCCTTATGGAAAATAAAGTGTTTGTAAATTTGACAGCTACCCTAAACTTGTCCTCTTACTTTATTGAATCGGTGGAAGGTGAAAGCAATACACATTTCTTTTGTAAGATGTCCTACGGCTGCTACCCTCTAGAAGAGCAGTGTCCGTGTTTTCTTTCTTTTTATTGCTCATTGCATAAACAAAGTGAAGCAATGTATTTGCCCTAATGCCAAACTTTGTGGGAGAATTAACACACCAAACATCTTTTTGCTTTTCACTTTCTGACTATGGGGGTTGCATATATATGCCTTTTCCTTTTCATGTTTCCTCCATTAGTTTTTCTTTACAAATTATACATACTTTTTTTTTATTTTAATCAATTATGTTCCCACTGGATAAAATTATCATGAACTACAGTCTTTTTAATATGAAGTACAGTTCTATACCTACATGTTAAAAAAATGAATTAAAAAATAATAATTAATTGAATTAAACTAAAAAAACTATTTTTATTCAAAATTAAACTAAATCCTTTTCAATTATACTTTTTTAATAACTAAACTATTATGAAAGTTGAAAAAAAAAGTATTATATGATCATTTACTAATTTTTTAAGTCACTAATATTTTTCTGGTGAATTTTTGTTGTAATTTTTTCACTAATATTAAAAAAAATCATTAAATAAAAAATAATTTTAAAAACTAAATTAATTAATTATTATATTGATTATATTAGTTATTATTTTATAAATTAAAAAAATTATTGATATTTTAAATAGTTTTTATTATTAATAAAAATATATAAACTAATTTTAAATATATAAGGCTTTAGTTGCTCATAAATCTTTTGGTAGTCATACGAATTTAAAAAATTATTTATATATTTTTATTAATAATAAAAACTACTTTAGATATTAATAATTTTTTATATTATAAAATAATATCTAACTTAGTCAATATATTAATTAATTATTTTTATTTATAAAATTAGTTGTTATTTAATTATAATGGAATAAAAAATTTATAAATATATTACAGATATTCATTCCTTATTCCATTAGAATTTTTATCTTTTTAAAACAAAATTTCTCTCTAAATTTCTATAATAGAAAGATAACTAGAGTATTGCTATATTGGCAATGGTAGCAAGGTGAAAATCAAAATAAGACAATTAGATTATTGATTGGTGTAGGATTTAATACTTTGACACAAGGATTCAATTTTCTTTTATTATTCTGAGTTATTGGTTGATGATAGATTTGTTGGTGTAGATTTAATACTTTGATACTAAAGATTTGGTTGGATTTTAAAAGTATATATATATATATATATGTTACAGTTTAATAAATATAATAGTTTTACTTAATATTCATAATAGTCCAACTTGATATTTTAGAATAGAAATAGTTAACTAAACTTGTAAACAATCGACTATTATTAAAAACGTTTTTTTTATGCACGTAGTTTATAATATAGTTTTAAGCCTTTGTTTCAAACTAATATGATTTGAGTGGAGGAGGTAAATAAAATTTGAGTAAGAACAAAATTAACTAGTTGTACTACAATATTTTTTATAACTATTTTATAACTTGTTATTTCAATTTAATATAATTTTTTCTTCCAAATTTAAAAACTATATTCTACTAAACAACTCTACTCAAAGAGTGAATTCGAAACAACCAAAATTGAAACAATATTGCATCTCGATTGATTCATCTTTCTAAGTTTTTTTATTAGAAAGAAGAGTGCAATTATATGATTTTAAGATTCACTAGTTTGTAATAATTGTACACAGGATTTATAAGGTCTATGTCACCAATAAGTTGCTTTCAAGGGGTCCTCAATGTTTTTTGCATTGTTATATGTACACTTTATTATAATAAAATTATGGGAAAGTAATAAGATGGTGCTATTATACTTATTATAAAAATGTAAAACTTTTCCTTAAAAGAGAAGAATCTTAAGATTTGAAAAGTTTTCAAAAAAATCACGTGTTGTTCAATTTTATTTTTTATAAAAAAAATTATGGAAACTTATTGAAGAAAATAGGAAAGACAAAAGGTTGTAGAAACTGATTGAAGATAATTGCATAAGATTGTAAAACTGTTGAGTTGAAGGTACTTCATTTTGATTTACTTCAATAATAATATATATATATATAATAAAATTATAATTACTGAAAGTTATAAAATAGAAATACTAACGGTATAATAGTTTAAGAGTAATAAAATCAAAATTAATAATAATAAAATCAGAATTAATAACCAACAAAAATTATCACTTATTTATTTTTACCAGTTTTAAAGATTCTTTGTGTTAAATAATTATTTAAAAATATTCAAATTACACAACATTATTGATTACTATTTCTATTAAAAAAAATTATTTTGCTCATGATTTGAAGAGTGAAAGGAAAACCCAAAATTCAAATATGCAACTTTCCGTGGTTAATTCAACCATAAGTCCTTGTTAATGCATAATAAAATATCAATCAAATCAATGAAATATAACACATGTTTGAGAAATTATTATTTAAAAATAACTCGTGGCAGACATCATCCATTAAAGATTTGGCCTAAACTAAAACAGGAATTATAAATAAGAACTTATACAAATATATACCTCTATCAAAATAAATATAAAATGTCCAAAGATGTTTTTTTTTAATTATATACAATATATTTAGAAACAAAAAAAAACTTAAAAAAAAAAACATCATAAGGCAATACAATTACACATAAGTCATATCATTTGAAAACATTAATCAACAATAAAATATTCCATATAAAATAAAAGAATAGCATTTGAGTGATGTGTCTTTACTTAAACAATATAACCTAGAAAAATAGAAGATATATATTTAGTTTTTTCCCAACTTGAACAATGAGGTGTCACTTAGCAACATTTTCTTGTTTCAGCAATATCCTTCAATAAAATAAAAAGATGCATTTGACTTTCTTCCGCTTCAACAATCAGCATGTTATTTGAATGGCAATGTGTTATTTTTTTATAAAAAAAACTCCAAATTTGAAAATCTTGTATTTCACCTTTTTCTTGCTCAAGTAACGAGTGGTAGAGCAATATGTAAAAAAATACTCAAATGTTTTTCACGTACCAATATGCATACATATATTTTATTCATAGTCCTAATGTTGGATTACTAAAATATCATTAATTCTAAAATCACTACCACTTAGGTTATGTTTATTTCATTAGTAACACAATTTAGTTAAAATAAACAGTTCCAAAGACACGTATTCACATTTATATCAATTTCAAGATTTTAAAACAAATTGAAAAGTTGTATTCTAAGATTTCACTAATTCAACCAACATAAGCAATTTCCATGTAAGAATTTAACAACTCAAAAACACTATTTCGGTTATGGAGGCTTAGTAAAGAACCAAACTAAAATCATAATTCTAGTTTTCAAGTAAAAATACTTCACAAAACTCAAACTATCTAACAAAATTCAAGTAAATTTAATACTTAAGTGTTAATTTACACAAAATCAAATTCATCTTATAAATGATGAGTTAAGATTCTCAAAGATCTTTTAAATTGCTTTTAAAAAGTTAAACTTAACAAACAAACACACTACAACTATATTAGACTCGCATTGACTCATTTTTTTCTTATGAGATCACACATGCACCAAAAGATCCTCATATGCAAGTTAAAGGTGGGAAAAGAACTTAAAATCTAAGGAGGAAAGAAATGTTTTTCCAAAATGAAGTTCATAGATCTAACTACAAGAAAATTATTAAACAAAAATCAATTTTAGAAAAAAAAATTGGTTTCTATTTAATGATTAATTGGTAATTAAAATTATGCTAGCTAATTAGATACAAATTTAGAAACTATTTATCAATAATAGAAATTAATTTAGATACCAATAATGTTTTTAGTTTCTAAAATAATATATCATTTAGTCAATATAGCAAATAATTATTTTTTTTTATCTAAAATTGTTTTTTATCTAATAATTTTATTGTAGTGAAAGCTTAGAAAAGAGAGCAAAATATTCTTTTTCTTTCGACACACAAAATCATACGAGCCGATATAACTTGAGAGATCAAGATAAACGTATAATTAATTCTTCTTAAGAGTATTATGAGATAAGATTTAAAGTTTATAAACTGGACAAAAATCACATTGCGTCAACATCCGCAGGAACCATCGCAATACTTTGTTTTAATTAAACAGTCGGATTCCCCTTATCCGTACCAGTTCTGAGTGTGTTTTAATTTTATTTTAAAAAATATATAAAATTACTATAATAAATTTAGGTTTCAATTTTTTAAAATCATCATTTTTTTAAGTCTAAATTTTGTAACTTTCTCTAAGTTTTTTTTTATAATCTTTTATTTATTTATTTTTCCTTTTTTGAAACCATGAATTAGGAGACACTTGAGAGTATGTCTTTCTTAATCCGAGAGAATTTTTATTATGATAAGTTTTTTATTCACTTTGGTTTTCAAACTCTTCATTTTCTTTGTTCTCTTTTTTATTTGCATATGTGATCTTAATATTGTCACATGTATGATCTATTAAAAAAAATAAAATTTGTTAATATAAGTTTATGATGGTGTGTTGTAGTTATTTGTAAGGTCTGATTTTATGAGAGCAACCTATAGTACCTTTGAGCAACTAATTAACTTCTAGAAGAAACAATTATTTTTTAAATTAGAAAAATTAGACATACTATTTCCATTATTAAATCCGCTTAGCATAATTTTTAAATATCAACTTAATTTAGCTATTTAGTTCTCTGACTTAAAGAATTATGTTTAATAGTTATTATCTTTAATTTAATGTGATTTAATGGCAGTTGATTGAGATAAGTTATTTATGTTATGATGTTAGTTATCAGTACTATTATGGATTTGATGATGTATAATGCGATGATTAAGTTAAGAATTTTGATAAAACACTACAATCATAAATAATTGATCAACTGAATAAAAACTAATTTTTAATTAATAATTTAAAGATAAAAATAAAGAGTTCTCTTAAAATAATCTAAAATTAATTTTTTGATAAAACATAAAATTTTATTAAATTATCATTCTAAAGCAAAAAAGTTTATTTATAGCATAGACCTACAAATGCTAAGGCTTTTTTTAATTAGATTAATTCTTTCAATAATAACGTCCTAATAATACAAAAATATATAAACAAATACAAAAAATTCAATATAAATATTTTATTATCCACATGTTTGTATCTCTTCAAAATCAAATATCAACCTATATAAATATTAGATAAACAAAATTAAATGACTATTTATAAGTTTCAGTTAATTTAATCCAATGCAAATAATGATAGATCAATATTAATTATTCTCAAATCAATAATTTTTTCTTAAAATATAATGTTACACTTACTTTTTTATTAGGTAGTTTCGTAATTCATTCTCAAATCATCACAATTGTTTAACAATGTATCTCATATGTCTCACAAATATAAGGAAACAATTAATTAGTTGTAATTAAAGAATTTGAAACTGAATAGAAAGCACGTGCATACGCAAATTGATGAACACTCAATTCAAATCAGTTCAAGTGAATGCAGAAACCAGCCATTAGTTTGCTGCTTCAATGAAATACTTACACAATTTGCTTTGCCAAATTCAATTCCAATTCTCTCTTTGCACTCAATAATTCAATTGCTTAATTTCCTCAAATAATTTCCACCACAAACTAATTTCAGTCACCGTCACAACTTACCATGAAATCTGCACGTTTCAATTAAAAAGAAAACATCGAAGCTGTTTGATAAATTGCTTCAATCAAAAGCCGGTCACCTCATGCTCGAATCAAATTCAAATTAATGTTCCAAAGCTTCACCAAATTCAACAAATCTCCTGTTACTTCAGCTGCTTCCGAATTCAATTTCAATTATAACAATTCATGTTATGAATGTTGATAGCCGAAACAAATCGAATTGTTGACTGCAAATAATTTCAAGTCCAGCAAAATGCACCGAATCACTCCAAGATTCACAGTTCACGTGATCAACACAAGCAAATATTTGTTCAGTTTCTTCCTTGCTACAGTAACTCTTCCAAAATGAGTGTTTACACATAGGTGCGTCGTAGTCTTATAATGTCAGTACTACATGGTTGATATGTACAACCATTCCTATCCTTTAACTCTTTATGACTTCTATACAAACAATGGGCAAATATTGTTGTTTGATTATACAACATTTGAGCGACTGAATTAAATGAAACTTTTGCTATCTCTTTACTCGAGTTTGACTTGATGCCTTTCCACTAACTCCGGATAACTGCTTTAGGAGGGTAAGAGCATCTTGAGCATGTTTCCTTGTCTTGGTATTGCCATGCTTAAAGGCTTCAACCAAAGCTCTCACAAGAGAATGATTGAGTGCATGCCGATTGCTTATATTTTCCACTCTCAATATCTTTTCGATCATCCAAATTGCCTTCTCCCGAAGCTCCTCAGATCTAACTTCTGTAAAAAGAGTGGTAAGAGCATCAACTGCACCCAAATGTTCAAGCTCATCAACAACTCTTTTGAAACTGCGAGATGTGTGATCTAGTACTAGAGTAGAAAGCGCATCCACTGCAGCTAGCTGAACATCGGTGTCACTGTCATTGAGGATATCAACCAGGGGTTTGATACTTCTGCTCTTGAGCAGGCACAACTGACTATCTTCATTGCACGGAAGGTTGTGAATGGGGCATGTGGAAGGTTGACTAGAGGCTCTCCCACACACAAGCACAAGGGAGGAACAGAATCCACTGGAAGATGGTAGTTTAGAGTCCCTAACAGAATCCGACCTTCCAAGTTCTGACAAGTTTTTCAATCCAATGGCAGCTAGTCGTTTTACCTTTGGTTTTGAACTATAATCCAGCTGCTCACAGAAAATGGCCATAAGGTGATTTTCTCTAATTATATTAAGAGTTTCTTGATCAAGGTTTCTTGTGAAGTGAAGCAAGAGACCTATAAGACCTTCTGCATGCCAGCCGCAGTCTGAGAAGACCTTGCATTGGAAACACGCAGCTGGTTCTTGAGAGTAACAGCAGTCCATTCCACAAAATTACCTCCTAAAAGTGTCTGTATTTCACCTTCTGAGAGGGAAATGTTGGCAAGTATCTGAGCTGCCTCTGATCTCTCATCACTTGTAGATTGGTTATTTAACAGTTTTTCTTTGAGTATAGGAAGTTTGTTTGAAAGTCTCAACTCATTTGCAATGAATTGACTAAACCATTCAGATAGTAGTCTTGTAAGCTTAAAAGCAAACACTCTGTGTTCAACTTCTGGATGTTCCAGAAATGGTATGACCGTTCCAAAGCCACCCTTATACGTGATATGACTTGCTACTAACTCTACATAAGATAAACAAATGTAAAATATCATTAACCATTATGTCAGTGTGAAGATGGAGCCTTCTATTCCACATAAGCTACAACAATACAAGAGATCCCCCACACGAAAGCAGGATGGTTATCACATATACCATTTGTTAAAGCAATCTCATCTAAAACTATGTTACATAAGAAAAAGAAAATCATGGAGAAAAATTATTAAATCACTATCTACAAAAAGAAAATAACAGAAAGAAACTTCAATAGTTACAAGAAACTAGAACTATGGACCCTATATAACTTCAAATATTTGGGTTTGTTGAAAGTTGAATCTATTACTTCAAGAAATATGCAATTTTCGCAAAAGTTTTCTAGCATAAAAGTCTAATAGTTACTACAGTTATTTTGAGTTTTGACTTTAACAAATCAAAAGGAATAAAATGCACCGAAATATATTTGAACGCAGCCACGCACAAAAATTCTGGATTAGAACATAAACTTTAGATATTTGGATTTGTGAAACTTTGACGTTTGTTGTAATGCAATTAAAAACTTGTAAATGCAATTTTTTTCTGCAACAAAGACCTAATGATTAAAACAGTTATTCTCAACATAAACAAATTGACAGGAATAAAACGTAACCAAAAATAGGAATTGAGAGGAAGTCATTTAATTGATCATCACCATGTGCACGCACACCAAAAGATAAGTGCACTTTTTAAAAAAAAGTAACTGCTTTCTTTCCAATGATATAATCTCCGAATACTAACTTCTAGGAAAGTGCCACAAAACAGCTTGAATATTCATTGATTGTAGAACCATAAAGAATAAAAATTGAGTGTAAATATCAAATGGTGCAGTTCTCGCTTAATTACAAGGCCAGATCATTAAACTCTTTTGTATATCTCAATTTTAATGAGGAAATTAAAACCTAATACCAAATTAAACAGATAAAAGGTTGAGGTTGTGAACTCAAGAAAAAGTTTAATGCCTTCACAAAGAAGTGCAGAGAGCACAATCAACCTATTAATTTAATGCTAGCTGATGGAAATTACCTGATGCTTGAGGAGATAACGTAATACCACAAAGAATGCGAAGAACTATCGCTTGACACTGAGAGGGCAGACAGTTCAAAAGCCCCAAAAGTGTATAAACAATAATTTCTGACTGCATTGGGTTTCCATCATTATCAGCAGATGCTAATTCCCAATGCCCTGGCTTAGATACAATATTCGCAATTGTTGAAGCAGCCAATGACTTCAGCTCATGAGATGGATCCTGCTTATCAAATAAAACTTCTGTAAGAGATGGAAGGACTGAAGACTCAATAAGGATGGTCGCATTGCCATCCAATCCTGACAAATTATACAATGCTTGCAGACTCGGTTCCCTTCCTTCTTGATTAGACAAAAGTTCGACAAATACTCTGGCACCTTGCCTTGCAATTTGTTCTTTACAGCTATTTGTCAAGGTCATCCTTCCAACCAGAGAAGCCATCTCTATCTTTACACCAACAGAACCTGCTCCCGAATTTGGCAAAATTACAATTTAGTATATTTAATCTTAATTGTTTACCAAAAACCATGTTCAAACATCACCAATAGTTTATTTTGTGGCTCAATATTTAACCGATAGAAAAGGATAAAAATCCACACAAAAATCCTTCAACTGATATATTTTTAACAAATAATCATTACCATATACTCCATCTGGGAGAAGAAGAAGTGATACATACCATCATGTAACCGTGAAATCAATGGTCCAAATCTTCCAGCTGCTGCCAAACATTGGACATTATCCTCTACCCTCTCCATCAGCCTCAAGACTTCCTCAGCTAATTTTGACAAAGACGGATACTCCATATTTCCTGCTATACTTGAGAGAAGAACTAAAGAACCTTTTTCTGATGCAATTCTTGCACAACAATCTTCATCATTGCAGAATTCTAGTAATAACTTGGTAGCATATTCTCTCTCCTTCGCAGAGCTCCCAATAAGACTATGTACAGCCAATCTATTGATACCCCGTCCCAGCATTATTTTCTAGCAGTAAGTACAAAATTGCATCAGGAACAGTAGTACATATGTACAAAAAAAGGCATATGTTCCAAGAAACCAACGGAAAATCATATAGCCCAAAAAGCAAGGGTTGGCATCAATGTCAATGTAAATAATTCCTTAAAGCTTATTTTGTTTATGGGTAATTTGTCTGTCAGTTTTCCACTAGAAAGAGAAAAAGGAGAAAAATGCGATTTTCTAAGAGATACAATTCGAAGAACATTTGAAATTGAACCACAAGAACAACTATCTGTTGATGTTTTCTACTCACTTCCGCATGCCATTATCCATCATATAGTACAGATAAAACTAGTTAGATTTCATTGGGCTTAATTGTACTTTTAGTTGCTCTACTACTTGTGCAATGTTAGTCTCTCAAGTTGTTTTAAAGTCAATTAGGACTCTCTTTTTAAAATTAAGTAAACTTGATCTTCTTGTCAATTTCCTTCTACTGAAGTCCCTCAAATTTTATTTTTTTACCCAATCTCAATAAATTAACTTGTTTTTGTTTATCAAAGCTCTTGAAGATTTGAAGACTTTTCAGAATGATGGTTTGGTTTTGATGATGTACCAATAAACTATCATGAGTTGCTTTCATGAGTGAATGTGAATTATCATGCATTAGTCTCAGTTTGCATCAATTTATGCAATTCATATTCACTCTACACCTTTAAGAAAAACTTAAACCTTTTCCTAAATATTTTGAAAATTCCTAAACCATAAACTCTAAATCCTAAACATATTACTCGATTATGTTAAAATATAATTGGTTATCTTGTGTTTGCACATTGCTGTCCTTTCATAAACAATCGATTATCATAAGTTAGATAATTTATTATCTTCAGTAATAGTGGATTATTTAGAACTTGGTTCAAATACAAGCTTAGTAGATAATCCATTAAGTTTAGAAATAATTTATTAGATCACTAAAACTGACCCTGCTTTCTTCATCCTTGGCCATGCTAAGTAAAGTCGTTAGAGCTTTGCTTCTCAAACGTGATCCAATAGTTTTGGAGTTATTACTGAGCACAGTTACTATTAATAGCACAGCACCAGCGTTTCTGATTATGTATCTTCTAGTGGGATGCTCTTCAGAAACCTTATAAACATGATCCAGAGCACGCTCAACATGATCAACGGACAAGGGTTCCTCACTCAGATACTGCACTGCAGATTTGATTTGATAATCGACAACCCTGCCAACCCACTCTTCAATTGCCCCAGCCAACCCAACATTAGGCTTCAGCTCCAAGGACTTAAGAACAGTGCCAGTAACCGGACAAGTGGGTTCACGGCCATCTTGTACGCACCGTTCAAACCAGTACTCAATAGCAGCCCTCTCATAGGCCTGAGAGGACTCCAGAACAACCACAGGATCCCTCATGACTTCCTTGGTCAAGGGGCAAAGAAAACTCTTAAATGGAAAAACAGGAGCAGCAGCATCTTCAGCAATTTCAAAGTCCCAATTGGGGGTCACAGTGACAGGCTCCCCAGACCAGTTAGAAAGAATTCTCTCCAAGGACACCAATACCCTTCTCTCAGACACAGAATGGGATCTAAAAGGATCACCTTTGAAGAGCTTCACCTGGTTACAAAACTCAGCACGGTCACCAGGGTCGAACCCCAAAGCACGAGCCAAATCCATGACGATACCACTTTGCACCGCTTTGCTGCTGTCTCTTCCATCTCCTTCCTTTTCCAGCGTGCACCAAACCCTCTCTTCGTTCTCTGAGATCTGTCATCAAACACCATAATAGCCACTAAAACATAGTACAAACCTGAATAATACACAACATTAATCCTTAAAATTCTAAGCACGAGTTAAATTTAAACCCTTACCTAATTTACTACCCATCAAGATTAACAACAAAACTTAAATAGAAATCAAAATTAAAGGTATGCCCAAGAATCAGACACTAATCATTGAAGCGTAGACATCCATGTTTTTTGTACAGACAGACTTAAATATTGAATCTATGACAATAAGGTAAAAGGAGGTGGGTATCTAGCTAGTATCCATAACATACTATATTGACTGTGATCAATGGATTGTTTTGAATACTATCATTGAGCAATAAATCTCCATTCATTCATAATGAAAAAACAATTTTTAGTTGTTTAATAATATAATATTCATTAAATTCCATAAGACATGCATATTAATAATCTAATTTATGTTCACGTTGCATAGCTGCTAACTATATGACTAAAGTAATTATAGTGTAATTTTAAGACTTAAATTAAATAAGTTCAAGTTCTAAATTCGGAAGTGAATTAAGTATTTGAGTTTTAAAAAAAGACGTAGAGAGAGAGAAGGTACTCTGAACTGGGCGAGCTTCATGTCTCTGGCGAGGTCGGAGACCTTCTTGCGGAGGTCGTCGTCGCCGCCTCCGGCGGGGAGAGCGGAAGCGAGGAGTGCGAGCCAGGAGGCAATGGCCACGGCTCGTTTTTGGAGGGAGGAGCAGAGGGATTTGCAGTTGACGAGGACGATAATTTTGCTGCCGTTGTTGTAGACTGAGAGGGTTTCGGCGGCCTTGGAGAGCTCGGCGGCGAGTCCCTTGAGAGCAGTGTGGACGGGGGTAGATTGAGGAAGTGGGAGGATGAGGAGGTGGGAGAGGCGGTGGGCGAAGGCGGCGAAGCGACGAGGGGTGTCGAATGGGCGGTGGTCGGGCGGCGGGGAGGAGATATGGGAGAGGGAGCGGCGGATGGAGTGGAGGGAGGGCGGCGAGGGCGGGGAATAGTGGATGGACATTGTATCATGGTTGGGTTGTGTGTGTGAGAATGGAATGAAAAAGAAACGGTACACAGAATTTGAGGAAGAAGAAGAAGAAAGAAGGAGAACCAACAACGGTCAAAACTTTGACTAATCTCACTTTTACGGTTGACTTTACCTTCCTGTTAATACTAACTAACAGGAATATAACAAGTATTACATAATAAATTAAAAAATGAGTAATATACTTATGTATAAGTTAAAAATTTGAAGAAGACGTGTGATACAATTTTTATAAATTAATTTATGTATGTTTTTTAATTTAGAAGTAGTTTTCTTTTCTTATAGAAAAAAAAATTATCAAAATAATCTATAAACTTCACATAAATATTAATTTTGTATTTAATAAAAATATATAATATATAATATGGTTATGCTACATAGTACTAGAGTATATTTGGAGGTATACATATGTATATAGCATAGTAATTCTATAATATTGATGCGAAATATATTAATAATTTTGTGTAAAAGTGTAGTAGCGCTTAACAATAACGTTACTCATCTAAAATATACTAATAACTTTAACGGAAGAGGTTGACATTTTTTTTGTGTTTAATAATTTTGTTATAGCTTTATTTTTTAAAGATGTTTAAAGACTTCATAAAAAAAGTATAACTATTACATAAAATTCTCATAAACAATTACTCTCAACTATTTAATGCTTTGTTCATCGTCTTCATTACGGTTTAAGGTTTATAACAATATTTGAGTCATTATCATTATCCATATCACTTGTGAGCATTTTGTCCAACACTTGAGTGATATGCTTCATGAAAAGAGAGATCCCTCTTGATCTCTCTTGTTCAAGCTACAAATAATTGTTTAAGTTATATAACACATCACTTATGTAATGCATAGTTACAATGATTGCACACTCCTTAAATTTATGCTTTAGAGACTCTTCAATATGACTATTAACACCAACCTACAACCATCATATTTTAAAAATGTATTATTAATGACCTTCACATTTTAAATAGGTACTAAATATAAGTTGTTCAAAATGATTTAGACACCTCTAAATCTTCAAAATCATTTTGTTATAGAAAAATAAGAAATAAATCTAGCTTCTATTTATAATTTTTATTTCTATTAATTATATCTATTATTAATATAATACTAGAGTCTTATGATATGTAATATTTGATTTTTAAAAGATTAGATATTTATTTTTAAAAGTTTAAATAACAACTTTTTTCCAATTATTTTTTATTTTTATTATGTATTAAAAAAATTGAAGGATAAAAAATTAAAAGAATATAATAATATAATAAATAATTTATTTAAAACTGCATTAAAAAAATAATTGAATGTTTTCAAAATTTTGAGGAAAGAGTCTTAAATAAGTATTATCATCTTCTAACTTTGAAAAATAAAAAAATAATATATATATATATATATATATATATATTTATAATTCCACCCTACGAGACTCGTATTTCCTCCTTAAAACAAATGAAATTATATGTTCTCTTTTAAGTGTTGTATTTGTAAAAAAATAATTTTATTTAACTGTTATTTTTAAATTTTAAAGTAACATCAGTCTTTTTTTTATTAGTTGTATGGTTATCTTTTATTATTCTTTAATTAGTTTATATATATCATAATAAAAGAGATAAAAATAAAAATATATAAATGTTTTATTAAAATTAAAAATTTATTAAATTTCTTGGCCATACATCTTAGGAAAAAGGAACAAAATAAGTAATTGTAAGTAACTTTAATACTGTGTTTGTTTCCATTTTGGACAAATAGGGATTTGTGAGAGGTGATTTTGTTTGTATCGATGTAGGAAGAAAAGTGAGAAAGATGTGGTGCTTTCTCACTCTTGTGAAGAGAAATACGAGAAATGTCCTTCATTTTTAGTTTCCATTTTTAAATATTCAACTTCAGTTTAACATATTAATTGTAATAATAATTTATAAAATACATAAATTTTAATTTATTTATACGTAGAACAATTTAGTCATATTTAATTTTAATTACAAAGATAATCGTAATCAACAATTTTATCTATTTAAAAAAATATCAATTACATCCTTATGAAAAAAGTTTTCATTTCTCATTATTTGTCATTTTATCCAAACAAATTATTTTTTACTCATATTCCCACCTGAAATTCACTGTGAATTCATCTTGAAATTCAAAGAATTGGGTTATTAAAAAAAGAAAGAAGAGAGTAATTGTGAGTAACTTGAAAGGTAAGAGTGTCCTATGAAAAGAGGACAGCATTTGTAGTGTTTTCCGAAGTTTTAGGATCAGTCAAATTGAAAGCAACTAATTATGGCAAAGTGTTATGGGAATTTGCGAAGTTCTAAATATCCATAACGTGCATTCTGTCGATTGCGTTGCGTTAGTTTTCAATGTTACCTTTAAAAGCTACAATCAACGTAGCCTCCCAAGAAAATATTTTATTTTCATGCAAAAATATCTCTATTTAATACTTATATCACATCTTTCCATAATATATAGATATAGATAGATAGATGTATATGTTTTTTTGAGATACTTTAACTATATCTATATAAGATAAAAAAAATTAAGTATAGGACTTTTAAATCTGTAACCTTATTTATATCTACTACAATTATATTAAGAATCATTAAAAAATACGTTATTAAAAATTAAGTATCAGTATATAAATATATTCAAGATATCATTTAAATAAAAACAATTTATGTAATTTCAAAAATTATATAATTATTCTCAAAATTCTATTGATCTCAAAAATTCATTTTCAATATACATAAAATAATAAATAAACGCCTTTTAAAAATGTATATTAAATATGTTATGTATTATTAGAAACTAATACTTAATTATTTTAGTCACTTTTTTTTCTATTTACCGATCATACTCTACAAATTATGATAAATTCATTACACAAATGATTATATAATAAAGTATATGAAAATGTGAATTAGATCATCAATGATGTCTTGATGTCTTGATTTATGTAATTCATTACACAAATCTTTTAAATTTTTTTCATATGATATTTTCATTTATGTGAATTAGATCATCAATGATATCTACTTTTAATAATGGGTGAGTTCACGTATTTTTATTTTTTTAATTATTTTCAATTATTATTTATGTCTATTTTTATTATTATTAATGTTGGAAGCAATTAGTGGATAGGACTCGAACCCCGAGTCTCTTATTAATATTATCAATAATAATAATAATCATAATAATATAAAAGAATTTGTTTGGTGTAGTGGTTAAAGTTTATTTAATAACTTGAAGGAACTTGATTTCAAATCTCATCCAGTGCTTGAAGGAACTTGATTTCAAATCTCATCCAGTGCTTGAAGGAACTTGAATAACAATTGTACTTCTTTATTCAAAATCCTAGATAACAGGAAATAGAAATTAAATAAAGTTAGAAATAAAGAAAAAAAATGTCTCATACAAATGAAAAATGATTATATAGACTATGGTTCAAGGTAAAACCGTAGTCTATTATTCAAATTTTTAGTATAGACTACGATTGTTTATATGAACCATAGTCTATAAGCTTGACATGTGCTACAGTGGATAAGGGAGTATACGGTGTACCATTGGGATGTCATATCCCATTTTTTGCAGTTCAAACTTGGTTGGGCAACACAAAAGATTAACAAATATTGGGAAAGTGTGTGGATTGTTGTGATTGGGGAGATTTGGAAACAAAAGAATCTTATCATTTTTAAGAATGGTAGAGTTGATAGCTCTTAGATTTTTACTTTGGCTCAACTCAAGGTGTGGTCATGGATTACATGTACAAAGAGATTGACCTCTTTTACCTATGCCCAATGGTGTATGGATCCAAAGACATGTTTGACCTCTATTAAAAAGAAAAGTTGAAGTTTAGTTTTTTGTAGGAAGGATGTTTTTTTGGCTAAGGTAGAGGCTTCAATTGCTTAAATATTGTTTACTCTTTGTATTGAATGAGTGTGAAACAGGTGCTATTAACATTGGCCATAGGTCAGAATGAAGGTTTGTTTATGCTGTAGGGTTAAAGTTGGTATCAGGATTTGTGCAGGTACAAAAGTGCTTGGATTACGCTAGTTGTGGTGATGAAAATAGAATGTGGCTCCCAGTTAAGTATGTTGGTTTTTTGTGCAAGTTTTTGTGGTTTTTTGTTGTTGAGGCTATGAACAGGTATTGCGGCTCCCGGCAGGTTAGTAGGTAGGTTAAATGTCTTTAGGTGTTAAAGAAAGCGAGTTTCTTTTTTTAGTGGTTCCTTTGTGATTTATTTGTGGGCGAGGACTTTGCTTTGTAAATGTGTTTGTGTGCTTCTAGTTGTATTAGGAGCTATTTTGTGTGTATTGTTTTTACTAAAGACTGGTTATAAGGACCTTGTTAGGCTAGACAATGATTTTTTTGTGTGGCTTACCATTCCTTCTAAATGAGGATTTGTTTGGTGGTGGATAGGGATTGAAGAATGTTTGTAGGTCAGGTGTTGTGCAGGTTGACATTAGCCACTTTCTGTATAAGGGTTGAGACACCCCTGAAGTGTCTCATTTTATTTTATTTATTCTTTGCTTGAAAAAACAAATAGTTTCATAGCCCATTGTTCAAATTTTGCGCATAAACTACGGTTGTTCATATGAACTGTAGGCTATAAGCTTGGCATAGACTACGACTTTGGGCAAAATGTAGTATATTGTTCAAATTTTGGATAGAAACTATGATAATTAAGTAAAATCGTTGTCTATGTGATGTTTATTTTAACCTTGTTTACAATCTGCGCCTCATTACAATCATTTTAGTTCTCTTCCTCGTGCTTCCTTTTTCCCTACATCGTTGTTGTCTTATCTTCCTTTAACAATTTTTTTTAATTAAATTTGTAATACATTACATATGAATATAATCCGTATGTAACACTTTTTGTTATTTTTTAATTAAATTTGAAATAAGTTACATATGGACGGATTATATCCATATGTAACAGTTTTTTTTAATTAAATTTTTAATACATTACATATGGATTATATTTGTATGTAAAAAAATTATTTTTAAATTAAAAATGTAACACATTACATACAAATTATATCTGTATGTAACAATTTTTATTTTTTGAATTAAATTTGTAATAAGTTACATACGAATTGTATCTGTATGTATCAATTTTTGTTTTTTAATATGTTACATACGGATTACATTCGTATGTAAAAAAAAATTAATTAAATATTTAATACGTTACATACAGATTATATCCGTATGTAATAATTTCTATTTTTTGAATTAAATTTTAAATACCTTACATACAGATTATATTCGTATGTAACAATTTTTCTCCTTTTAATTAAATTTGTAATAAGTTACATACGGATTATATTCATATATATCAAAAAAAATTTAATTACATTTTTAATAAGTTACATACGGATTAAATCCGTATGTAAAAAATTTATTTTTTTAATTAAGTATGTAATACGTAATTATATCTGTATGTAATAATTTCTGTTTTCTTAATTAAATTTTAAATACTTTATATACGGATTATATCCGTATGTAATTATTCCTGCTTCATGGCGTCAAAGTTACATACAAATTATAGTCGTATGTACCTTTGGTTTACATACGGAAAAATCTGTATGTAATGTTTATTTACATACTGAATAGTCCGTATGTAAATATCCGTATGTAACGTTCACTTTACATATGGATTTTTATCCGTATGTAATAATCAGTATGTAATTCTAAATTTTCTTATAGTGTAGATTGCGTTTTTACTTCATTTTGTCTTCTCTGCCTTACTCCTCCACGCCTTGCATTGTTCTCCCAAGTCGTCACTGTCGTCCACCACCAGGTTAGTAATTTTTTTTATTTTTTTTATTTTTTTCAATAATTATTTTCATGAGTATGTTAATTTATGTTTTTCATTTTTATTTTTGTTTTTGTATTTATTATTAATTTATATTGAATTTGATGTAAAGTTATAGACAACAATTCTTGTGTTTGTTTAGGGTTTAGGGTTTCACTTACAATATAGGTCGCGGTTATGTTAATAATTGTCGTATATAGTTGTGTTATAGACTACGATTGTTTAGTTGTCGTCTATAATTTTAAATTATAGACAACATGCATATAGACTATGATTCTAAAATTGCTATGCTTTAAAAACGCTCTCTAACAACATTTTTAGAGTGACTTTACTTCACAATAGATCAATTGATGTATATAGTTATCCATTTGCATTCTTAACAGTTTTTAAATTATTGTATAAGTTGTTAACAATATGATAAGATTATTAAAATGTTTATGATTAGTTGTATGTAACGATTAAGAGTTTTGTACTAATCAAATAGTATATTTATAATTTAAATTGTATTTTATTTTTAATGGAAGATGTGAGTTAAAGGTAAGGTATACATAGTATGAGTTCATATAGTTAAACTTAAACTTTAATTTGAATTTAAGATCGAGTAGAATTAATTAGTATATTTATTATAAAGTGGGTTTTAAGCCTAACTCAACCCCCATAAAATCGACTCATAAGATTGAGGTTTGCACCCACTTATATACAATAAAATGTTCTCATCTCTAGTCAATGTGGGATCTCTAACACACCCCCTCACGCCGAGAATGACAACTCGTGCGTGGGATAACATAGGGACAATTTCTTCTTGCACCTCTACGTTTTTTTTTCCTGCACCCCCACAATGTAATGCAAAGACAAAAATATTCCTATTATTTTTTAAAAATTCCAAAATACACATAAGACCCACACTACTATTTCTTCTTCCAGACAATGCAATTCGGTAATTTTACAGAATAGGAAATCTGCATTTATATTTTTTGCATTCTGGATTTCAAAATCCATAAATCTTCTGGATTGGTGAATCCGGTAATCTTCCGGATCCATCAATCCATAACAAAAATTAGACTTCTGGATTCAGCAATCCGGAAATCAACAAGTTGCTTTCGAAACACCCTTTATTTGAAAAAAGAACACAAATCACTTCCGGATTGATGAATCTGTAGTACACTCCCGAATTGATGAATCCGTAGCACACTACCGAATCCCAATATTCGGTAACCTAAAAAACTCTAGTTTTTTTAAATAAAAGGTGAAGGTCAGTTTTGGGATTTACAAAATTGTGGGGGTGCAGGAAGAAAAACGTAGGGATGCGGGAAGAAGAAGCTTAACATATGATGGCTGGTCCGATAACGACCCGATAGCGGGTGACCTGATAAGCCCAACAAATACTCGCTAAGATAAACTCGAAATGGCTCTGATACCATATTACAAAGTGGACTTTAAGCCTAACTCAACTCCATGAGCCGATTTTATGGGGTTGAGTTAGGCTTAAAATCCACTTTGTAATAATATTAGAATTAAAACCATTTGTAATAATATTAGAATTAAAACCATATAGGAAAAATGTGTGAACTTATTAAAAAAAATGTAAATAGAAACATGAGAAGAAAATAAATCTCCTTCCTTCTTTCTTTTGAAAAAAAATAAAATAAAATATATATATATATATATATATATATATTATCTTTCAAAGCTTTTTCTTATTTTATCTTTCTTTTCCATTCTTCAAAATTATAAAAGTAAGTGGTTTCTATCTTTTCCTTAGTAGCTTCATCTTTCTCATCTTAAAGTTAGTCATATAAGAGTTTGGAAAATCTACATGCACGATGTTTTTTTTAAGTAAATTCTAAATTTGAGTGTGTTTTCTTTGTAAGATTCTAAATTTTAAACTCCAAGGAGTTTGGTGATTATTTTTGCATTCAATGTTATGTTTAAAATTTTATATGTGGCCATTAAATGTTAAATGTTATGTCTATGATAATAATGTATTTATTATATGTGGGCAAAAAATGGTATAAGTACATAACTGTCATATGGACCAAATAAATAGTTTAATTATTCACACATATATATTATTATATCTAATATAATTATCTACCACTGTTGACCAATGAGAGGAAGAGAGTTTTTTATTCATAAAAAAAATGTGAATAAAATTATTATTCTAATATAAATCTAATAAATGTGAGTTTATTAAAATTGAAAAAAAAAACTATTCATGTAAAAAGTTGCTTTCAATTTCAAGCAAATCATTCATAAAATTAAACAATTAACAAATTAATTTATTTTGGAGAAATAAAATATGATAGTAATCTAATTGAAATTGATTAAAACTTTTTGAGAATATTTCAAGCAACTCACCTACATAACACACTTAAAGATAAGTATGGTTTTGGTTGGTCTAAATATACTCTTTTATTATGTATTATTTTTGTTTAAAGGATGAGTATGGTTTTGGTTGGTATAAATATACTCTTTTATTGTGTATTATTTTCGTTTAGTGGAATAAGTTAAATGATTGGTGTTTCAATATAGTTAATAGTTTTACATTTTTTAAAAGTAAATGATAAGAACAATTTATATATGTCTTTTTTTACTTTTTAAAATATTTTTTAAAGATAAAACTGTAAGTCAATAAATTATAAAACTAACAATACTTTACATGCAGTAATTAATCTTATTGATAGAATACCTCTTAAAAATACGTGAGAATAAGTGAACATTTCTAACAAACTCTCAACTAGATAATACTTCAATAAAAACTCACATATGATATGTATTAAACTCAAATCACCAAGGTTCCTTGTAATAAAAATAAAATTTATTGTTTGTTTTCTAACTTAATTATAGTATTATTTTATTTAAAATTTATAAAAATTATAATATAAATTTCTAATTCCATCATTTATATTTATTAGTTACTTAGTATATGGACGGCACCTGTATAAATATTCCAAATATGAACTTTAATATAACGTTGAAAGTTCCATGAATTTGACATAGAATTTTGTTGTGAAAATGGAGAATAAGGTTATGGGAAAACACTGTTTTGTGAATGTGACTGTCACAAATGAATAAGAAGAAACTGTCAATATCTGGAAGCATGAGACTGGTTTCTATGGAGAACCTGATTCCCTTGCCATTCAACTCTTCCCCTCCATGGTGGATTCCAATTAGCTGCTTCTACATAGTCACCTGTCAAGCATAAATGCACCTTTTTCTTTCCATAAGCTTCTCTTATGCACTCCCTAAAGGCACCATTTTCTTTCCATAAACTGCTCTTAAGCACTCCTTAAATACACCCTTTTGCTTGCATAAATACACTCCAACTTCTCTATTTGTCTCTCTTCTCACAAGCACAAGAAGATGGTACTGCATGCTTTAAGCAGATTTTGTTATTCATGAATTAACTCATTTTGTGTTCTTCAACTTCTTTTTTTGCCTTACTTTTTCTAACACCTTAGAATTGAATGATGTTTTGAGTGCAGAGTTTTGAGGAGAAACCTGTATCAGTTGGACCATGGGGAGGCAGGGGAGGATACCTTTGGGATGATGGTGTGTATTCAACAGTTAGGCAATTGGTGATAAGTCATGGGGAAGGAATTGACTCCATCCAGATTGAATATGACAAGAATGAAAGATCTATCTGGTCACTCAAGTATGGAGGAAGTGGAGGCTATAAAATTGACAAGGTAAATTTTCCATGACCTTAGTTGTTCATATTGAAATTAGAAGTATGTTACTTGTAACCTAGAAATTAAGGTTTTAAATTGTAACATCGTTCAAGTATGCTAATTTTATCCTAGAAATTAAGGTTTTGAATTGATGTTACAATTGAAATTTCATTGTAATCCTTGATGTTATAGTATTGTTATGAACAAATACTACTGATGTGACTGTAATTGAAGTCAGAGAGTCCGAAAACCTTAAACATTGCAGCTGAAATCGCAGTCGCAAACTATTTTCTAAAATCTTAAGAAACTTTACATAGAATTGATATAACATTGGGATAATACAAATGATCAAATTAACTTAAGGCACAAATCTTAAATAAAAAGAAAGAGTTGTTTATGTTTTCCAAACAAATAGAAGTTACTGTAAACAAAATACTATGTTACAGTTTTTCTAATTAATTGAATTTTGCTCCATGAGTTAGTATAAGTGTTTTATAAGATAGAAGTAAAAAATTGTAAAACATGAATTTTGTATTCAAAGTGTATATATAAGTCTAACATTTACTAAACATTGTGTTTACAATCATGAAGTGTTTGTGCTTTAGGAAACTCATACAGCATATTGATTAAATACTGTGGTTGTGTTCCAGATCAAGCTTGATTACCCAGACGAGTTCCTAACATCAATTGATGGATACTTTGGTAGCTTAACTCAATCGGGACCAATCTATATTCGGTCACTGAGTTTTGAGAGTAACAGAAAAATCTATGGACCATTTGGAGTTGAACAAGGGACATATTTTTCGTTGCCAATGACTGGTGGCAAGATTGTTGGGTTCCATGGCAGGTATGGTTGGCACGTTGATGCCATTGGAGTCAATCTCAAGTCCTCTCAGCAACCAAGCCCTTCCAAAGCTTTGTCTTATTCACATAGCTACATGACTAACACTCCTGAGAATGGTAGTTATAATGTAATACAGGGAAGTGTTGGCCAAGGCTATGATATTGTTCTTGCCTTAAAACAGAAAGATGATTTTGGAAAAACTCCAACCGTGAAGATTTCTAACTTCAAAGAACCAGACTATATTGAACCAAAAGAAAAGGTAATCAAGATAAATAGTCTTAATGAGTATTCTCTCTTTGAAATGTTGCTTAATTTTCTTCTCAACTTTAGCCATGCATAATGAATCTCAGTCATGATTGCATAGTAACCAATAGTAGAGAGTGTGCAATTGGCACTCACGGGAATAGAATGCAGTACCATCCTCTAATCAAAATAATAGTTCTACCACAGTATTATTTTTTGGCTTTTGATACAAACCTTTATTATTATACGTATTATCAAGATGAAACTCTAATTGTGATTGAAGAACTGCTTCAGAATTTTGTTCTTTCATTGTTTGAGAATTTTATTATAGAACAGAGAAAAACATAATGATTCATGAATCCATCCAATACATTCCCAGTTGGAGGGTGAGAAAATAGAAGTATTAGATGGAATGGTATGAAATGCATTCCATCAATTTTTGCTCCATTCCTGTTTTAAACAATGCAAACACTGAAACCTAGTATCATTCCACCCTAGTTTATTGATTCAAATATAGTCATCATTTGCATAAAAGGAAACTAAGAATCTATATTCACTTCAGGTAGTCTTTGTGGATAGGGCATCATCAATGGTTGAAGGAGAAGTGACATACGGGCCATGGGGTGGTACTGGTGGATATGTATTTGATGATGGATCGTACACAGGAGTTAGACAAATTGACTTGTCTCGAAATGTTGGAATTGTATGGATTAGAGTTTTGTATGATCTTGAAGGGGAAGCTGTATGGGGATACAAACATGGAGGAACAGGAGGTTTCAAACATGAAAAGGTAAACTAAGTTAAAAAAACCTTTGTAGTCTACTTTTACCTGATAAACTAAGCAATGAAATTGATATTTTTATTTTTTTACCATTTGTTGTGCATCATGTTGCAGATAATCTTTGATTTTCCATATGAAGTCCTAACACATGTATCTGGCACCTGTGGATCTCTGATGTACATGGGGCCTGCTGTTATAAGGTCACTGACTTTTCACACCACCAAAAAGTTATATGGTCCATTTGGAGATGCTCACGGAACTCGTTTCACAACAAATCTGAGAGAAGGAAAGGTTGTTGGTTTTCATGGTAGAAGTGGCTTATTTCTAGATTCTCTTGGTGTGCATGCAATAGAAGGAAAAGTAATAGTGCCAGTGGCAACACCTCCTTCCATGGAATATATCTCAAGAGAACCAACTATTACTGAAACAGACAATTCTCAATTGCCAGTTGTTGCCAAATCAGCACCAATTGAACAGGTATTCGTTGAACACCATTTGTAGCACCAATTATACTTGTCCCCTTTTTAAGATTTAGCACTGACAATTTTTTGCGGCAGTGAAAATAGTCTCTATGTTAATGGCATGGACCAAACTTAATTTTTTGTGTAGGTACCAAACTTTAAAATGAAAACAACTATAGGGGCTAAATGAATATTTTAGCCTGCATATTGAAGTGAAGAGGATATTCTATTCACTTTTGCTCTCTATTTCACATCACAGGTTTCTCGTTGTGTGATTAAAGAACCAGCTCCATGTGGACCAGGTCCATGGGGTGGGGATGGAGGTAGACCTTGGGATGATGGAGTCTTTTCTGGGATTAAGCAGATTTATTTGAAAAAAGCACCTGAAGGAATTTGTTCAATTCAAATTGAGTATGATAGATATAAGCAATCTGTGTGGTCTGTTAAGCATGGTGGTAATGGAGGAAATACCATGCATCGGGTATGATTATGAATTGATGCTTATTTTCCCACTTCGTTCAAGAGTAAATTGCTTAGTAATTTCATTAACTTTTGAAAAACTATCTTATAAATCATATCTATCATGATTTCTGTATAAATAGTTTTACATGAGAGTGCTAGATATTAAACTGATGTCTAACCACATTCCTTCTGTTTTATACTAGCATTCGTTTTGTTGGATCATGCATGATTGCTAGCACCAAAATTAACTAGACTTAGCTTTCTTAGTCTAACTCACACCTATTATTGTGGTTTTAGATCAAACTGGAGTACCCAAATGAGGTTGTGACTTGCATATCTGGCTATTATGGTTCAATCACTGCTAATGAACAACCTACAATCATAAAGTCACTCACATTCCATACCAGTCGAGGACAGTATGGTCCATTTGGTGATGAAGTAGGGAAATATTTCACTTCAACCAAAACAGAGGGTAAGGTGGTCGGTTTGCATGGAAGGAGTAGCATGTATTTGGATGCCATTGGGGTCCATATGCAACATTGGCTAGGAAGTCAGAAAACTTCAAAGTTATCCTTCTTCAAGCTATTTGATTAGGGAAGAACAATAATAAATATAGAGAGCGATGAGCTCAAATTGATATGTTTACAATACATTATAACTGAAAAGATAAATAATTTTTTGTTGGAACAATTTTGAAATTACATTGACCAAATCATAGTTGTAAACTGGTGTCTTTCAATGTGCAGTTGTAAAAGTAACATTTTCAAATTGTAAACTGGTGCATGATTATCAAGATATGCACTTATCTAAATAATATTTGGTGAATGTTTTAATCAACTGTAAGATTTGTTATACAATGTGAATAAATATAATGGTAGTTAGTCTCGGTTGGACTCTTCTTGTTAGAGATCCCACATCGACTAGATGAGAACAATTCATTGTATATAAGTGGATGCAAATCGCACCTCATGACCCGGTTTTATGGGATTGAGTTAGGCTTAAAGTCCACTTTCTAATATGGTATTAGAGTCATTTTGAGTATATTTTAGCGAGTGTTTGTTGGCTCAATTTTTTCCTAACCATGAGGGTGGAGAAAGAATTTACCTATAAGGTGAAACACAAACAATGGCATGGGTGTTTCTTCCTACACCATCATTTCTAAAAAAAACTATTTTTTTCCCTTTTAAAAATGATTTTCAAATTATTTTTTTTAGAATATTATCATAACATATTTTATCCATTCTGGATTTACCATTATGGAAGTCAAAACAAATATGTTCTATAATGGTTTTTTGTCTTTTGAATTTCTTATTCTTGAAACACTTTTTACTTATGGAACATCCCTATTTCATAATCACCCAAAAGTGTCACTCTCAAGGATAATTAGAACAATTCGAAGAATGTAGGGGTAGGAAGAAACACCCAGAAAATGGGTTTGTGGTTTTGGGTGTTAAAGTTGGTGATGATGAGGATGCTTTCACCATGGTGGAATGGCTTGTGGATAGGTTTCTTAACCAAGCCATGAATGAATGATCCTAGCTTGTATGTTTGTTTGGTTTCAACCTAAAATGGTTTTCACTGGATTTTATGTGTGTGAGAATGTATACAGATATAAGCTTAGTAGAGGTGCATCACAAGATTTATATTTGGGGCAGAAAATGAAATAAGTCTAAGAAAGTTCCATACATGTGGCCATGTTTATTTTTCAGTTGAAGTTTGGATTTACCCCTCTTCTTATTCACAAACTTGATTTCTCATGATAATAAGGATTATCTACACTAAAATTCTTATGTACACAATGAGAGTTAAATTCTAACAATTTTTTTAAATGGTGAATGAGTTGACAAAGAAAGTCTAAGTATTAAATCTGATTTAAGGCTTCTTTTATTTGACAGAGTCACTTATTAAGTGTACACTTATCAAGTGTATTATAAGTTCAAGTTAAATTTAAAAAATTAACTTATAAGATAAGATTCGCATTCACATTTATCTTTAGTTAATGTGTGATTTTTAACATTCTTATACTGAGACTAATCAACTTGTGTATGAAACTATATACTGATGAATGGTCTAATAGCAGCTCAATAATAGGATAGATCTAACAAACTTTTCACTATGATAAACTCTAAATAAACTTAATATCATCTTAAAAGTCTACCTTATGCTTAAATCAAACTAATAAAATTCCCTCATAAATATGATTTGCAGCAAATATACCATGAAGTGTAACTAACTTTAGTCTATGTTGTTCTCTTTTAAGAATAATGGGATGTTTTTTTGGATGCTCTAATTTTTCTAATGAATGAAAGTTAGTTATAGGATGTATGAAACTTGATTTTTCTTCCCATTTCTAGAGTAATTTTACTCTTCCTTTATAATATAAAGAATTTAAATATTCAGTGGCTGCATTAGGAAGAAAAAACAAATATTTCATCTACAACATTAAGTGAAATAATTTATAGTATTACAGTTGCAGTAAAAAGGTGTAAATTAATTGCAGCCAGTTCTTCCTTCTGGCCCTACATGATTTCCCCAATTACAACCCTTCCATGGATCGTGCCCTGAATTTGCAGTTGGTTCACCATAATCTTCAAGGTTTACTGTCTTCAATGACCTCCCAACCATGCTCCAAGCTTCATCTTCATCTAATAATCCCAACCACCACAGTATTTTACATTAAAAACATATGAAGAACATATATAAACTCTACTTACAATGTGTTTATCTTTCTAAAAAAAACAACATTAAAACTAAGCAAGATGTTATGATTGTAACATTAACTGATTAAAGATTTTATATATATGTCACTTTGATAATATAAAAGAACTTTACTATTGTAAATTATCATATAAGGTATACTTTTAAAACAATTTTTTTACAGCCTATAACAATTTTTTTAAATATCACATAAGACGGTTTTCTTGCCAGCACACTAACAGTGTATGGAAAAAAAATTGAAAAGGAACTAAATTGATCCTTACAATCAATATTAAATTTTTTTTGGAATAAAATATAATAATATAAAAAATTTATAGTGTGATCTTAATTAATATATAATTACCCTAAAATTCATATTTTTATACATATCTAGAGTTGGGTAATGTATATAACTTGCACTATAAAATTCATTTATATAACTTGTACTATAAAACTTATTTCTATAATTTGTCTCTTAAATAAGTCTTACTTTTTTCAAATTTTATCCCTAATTATAAGGGTTTCTTGCACTTCCTTCAAAATATATTGGTATTCTTTTATATCAATTTCTATAATAATAATAATTTATTCCGTCTATAGATAACCAATATAAAAAATTTAACTATTTTAGAGTCTATTGGACTTGATAAAAAGATGTAAGAAGTTCACATATAATACTATTTAGACATCAAGTTGTAGTGTAAAAACATTCCAAATTTATTAAAAAAATGTAAATTAACTGTTATATAGATAGCAAATTATGTAAGTGTGGTTTGGGAACTTTTATTCCAAATACTAACTACATTTCATGCAAAGAATTTCTATATATTCTACATATTGTTGTATTGTGTGAATTGTTTAGGGAAAAGAGAGAGAGAAAACTGATTAAAATGGTTGAAGGCAAAGAAAAGGGACAGCCATAAGCTAGACCTTTGTGCCAACAACTTTTAGTTCCTCAAACTAAATAATCAACCACCAAAATAAAATATGATCATAAACTTTATATCAAAGTCTCATTTTAATCAATAGAATGTTGGCACATATATAGTTTCTAGTTACCAAACAAATTGAATGGAGATACAAACAAATAAGATGAAATGAAAGAGAAACTCACTTGAGAAGAAAGTAGGGTTTCTAGCTGTGGAAGAACATAGAGTGAAGAAAGTTAACAAGAAGAAGAAGAAGAAGCAGAAGGAGAGAGGAGAGGGAGTTCCAAATGCCATTTTTTGTAGCTTTGTGTTAGGTCAACTAAGGGTGTGGAAGGCTTTGTTTATGTATTTATAGAGAGAGGATTATAATGAAAGTGTTGTTTGGAAGACGTGTTAGAAGGGTATTGGAAGAGGAAGTTGACTCTTCAAAATGAAAACTGTGTTAGATTCATCAATTACGAAATGTGGGAATATAATAGCTATGGTCAACGGCTATTCCAACACACGTAAGGTGCATTCCTCTTCAGAAATTATTCTTTTAATGTTAACTGAGATAGTAAAACGTTGGGTTTAATTTTAAAAAAAATAGATGTTTGAATTAAAAGAAAAATTCATAATTTTTTATTTGGAAACTATTTATGAATTAGTAAATTATCTGCTTTCAAACTTTCAAACATAGAAACAAGTGTTTATTATCTTTGTACAAATCGTTCAACTTTGAAAATGATTTTATGAATTAGTAGATGATCTACTTTCAAACATCTAAATTAATTGAAGATGAGAAGTGAATGAAAAAAACAATCTTTTAAAAATACGATATTTAAATTTATATAATTTTAAAATATTATTTTAAATATGCTTTCATGTACTGAATATATATTTTCATACAAAGTTATATTTTTATTTTTGTAACTGGCATAAATAAACAGAAAATTATCGAAATGATAAAAAGTAAAATTCATATACATAAATTATACATCTCATTCTCTAGAAAACAAAAAAATATATATAATAATTAAAAAAGTATGTAACTGTCAATATTACTTGTATAAACATGAATGTTACTAGTTAACTTTTTCTCAAGTTTTTCATAAGATTTTGGCCGTCTCTTTTTATTCACCAAAGTATCACATTGTTTTGCTTAGAAAATCGGTGAGGCCTGGAAATTGAAAAGGTCCCAAAAATATGTATATGAAAAAACCTACTTAACCCCCAATAACCCACACCAGGTGCCAAACCAAAGGAAAAACACAATAATATCATGCTAGGAAAAGAAACTACATAACAGAAAGAGGAGATAACCATACTTCAGAGCCAAATCAACTCCTCAATGAAGGAACAAGCAAATAACCCACAAGCTAGGATTCCGGAAAAGAATCAGTAGTAGACACTTCATCAGGTCATTTGTTTTGATTAGCAACTAATATAAAGGTCATTTCATTTGAGAAGTTGATGATGCTTCCATAATGTCTAATTCTTTTTCAGCAGCAATCTAAACAATCATTTTAACATATAAAAGTTTACAAAGTCAAGGTCTCATTCTAAGGCTCTTATATCCGAACAAAACACGTAAAAAAAGTTTAAAGAGATACAAGCGTCTCAGTAATCTACCCTCATCATCTTTTCTTAAAACCATACTTTTTGCGTTCATAAAATAAATCGGTTTTGGCACTCCCCAAATTAACAATTTTGGGGCAACCATCTCTATCTTTCTCCTGTTGCGTGCATTCCTTGCAGTAGTAGGCATCGGATATTCCTACTCCTCCGCATATGACACATCGACCCTGAAACGACCCATAGTTGCATTCATCACAAACTCGGACAAGTGTACAAGGACGCACATAAGAGTCACAGATCACACACTTGCCATCACATTTCTCACACAGTCTTCCAATGGCAATCCCTGGCTGCTTTCGACACATAATCAAATCGGGATGATGTTTGGCCATGTTTTCAGTAACCTGCTAGACACTGAACATATGTACATAACCAGTAAGTAGTGTATACAATCTCCGTTTGAAAGTTGAACAAAATATGATGTAAATCAGTATGTTAGGCACCCATATGCTAGACCGTGTGGGAAATATGAGTATGCGACAGGAGAGGGAATTTGGTTATAACAATCTTGCTTGAGTGGCGAGGATAGGAAGGATAGAAGGGAGAGAAAAATAGGGGAAGACACAATCATCTCGGTAGATTTGGGTGACAGAGAAGGATACCTTTTCTGATATTTTATTTCCTTTTCAACACTATTCTTCCGTTTTCATACCGTACTCAGGGAGTTATGCTATCTGAATTCTTTCAATAACTCATGGCAAACTCCAGTTCCCATATCAGTAAAATGTCAATTCTAGCAAAACATGTTATACCACAAAATATTCTGATTGGGCTTAATAACACTATTATTCCTTAGTAAATAAGCAAAATGTACGAGGAAGAGAAAATTATTTTAACCACAGGAACAATTAGTCCTTTCCTCACATTAGATACAACTTGGCTGAACCCCAATCAGAACCTTCAAATTTCCAGTTGATGTCACGCTGCATAATAAAATGAGACTGCAAGTATTGAATGATGTTATTTCTTATCAAAATGCCCGCCAATCAATTGCAACACCTGTATCATCTTCATTATAGGATCCAGACCTTTGCTTTGCCCTATCCTACTTGGTCAAATGTCATAATACCATAGGAAATGAGAAGGGAAATGACTAGTAATGACTAATGTTGCAGTCCTAGCGATGCTTTGCCTCGACAATAAAATAGTTAACTTACCCAGTTTACACCATATAACTCACACAGAGGCAGAGGGTAAATCCTAAAAAGCATTTACTAGCTCTTTATTTGGATTGAATTTGAAATGTCTAATGCGTAGGCTAAAAAGGCTCACTAGTTTAATCCGTGAAATTAATTTCCAACTTTACTACATATTTGAATCCTTCCTTTCTTCATTTCGTGACGGGGCAAGGCAACTAAATTCACGATATCTTATAGATAGGGGACAAGAACCATTGTTTCAAGACCCCAGATCACTTGGTCTTTAGTCCACAACGAATAAAATCAAATCAGTAATCTTTATGTAGGCAACACAGAATCTAGCTTCATCCACTTTTTATTGCAAAAGGGTTTAAGACAAACCTTTTTCCACAATCACACACAGCATAAGTAGATTAGATGAAGTAAGCCCCACATCAAAACACTAAAATTAACAACAACAGGCAGAGACATAGATTGAGAAATTATGGAGAAATTGTAGGGAACATTACTTGAAATAAGCACAGGCATCCAAAAAATCGTAAACCTAAACCTCACACCCTTTTAAAAACCCAGTTCAAGTATTATCAAGGTAATGCAAATTAGAGTGAGAGCCCTAGATTTATTTGAGCTTTAGGCGATTAATTGCTTTTGTTTATTCCTTGAACACTAGGTGCAGCGAGCATCAACCCAAACATATAAGAATGATAAAAAGCATCAATTCAAACAACAACAGGACTTTCACATAGTACACTAAATACAAATGGAGAATATTATTAGGTATGAAAATTGGTGGGGAGGAAGAGAACCAAAATCACAATGAGAAAATCAATACAATATGAAAATCAAAATCAGCAACTTACAATCGACGATAAATCACCACAAGACGCGATTAGGATTTCTGAGCGAGAGAACGTGAGTCTTGAACGGTAACACAGAACAAATGGGTTCTGTGGCAATGAATACAAAAAAGGCAAATTCTTCCTGCACCATATCAATTTTAACCTCTACCATATCAAATTTTTAAATTTCCAAAACTACCCTCTTGTACCATATCAATTTTAACCTCCACCACCATATCAATTTTTTAAATTTTCAAAACTACTCTTATTCCAAATTTTTTCTCCTAAACCCTAATCCCTTATTCCAAATTAAAAAATCCAAAATAATAATTATAATTGAGAAATAAAAAAATACATGCTGGAAAAAAAATTCTGAACACAAAACTAAAAATACATTCTGGATAAAAAATTTCAGAATT
>Ga0123342_1001609_pt1 | contig 37945 bp, 33 predicted proteins | sample Turbeawhitnodule_FD_89960 | JGI IMG/M metagenome (GOLD analysis project Ga0123342, IMG submission 89960) | Root nodule microbial communities of legume samples collected from Mexico - Turtle bean Mexico white nodule | ecosystem: Host-associated > Plants > Roots > Nodule | place: Mexico: Nepantla...
AAAAAAATCTTAAAAAATAGAATAAAAAAAAAAATAAAAAACAAAAATAAAAAAAAAAATAAAAAATTTCCTGAACCAAAAAAAAAAAAAAAAAAAAAAAAAAAAAACTATAGCTGCAGCAGGAAAACTTGGAAAAGTTTCAATTCAACCACTCACAACAAAAATTTATCAACAATACCTATATAGCAACTTATCTTCATCACACAGATTCAAACATCAACTATCACCGTTAAAACTTACAAACAATAGTAGCAGCAGCAATCTATCTAAAACCAGACCGATTCACATAAAAATCACCTAAAACAAGCTATATTGACGCTAGATGTACAACTTCTCTGCAAAGTATAGGGTTGAACTTTATTCACTTCTTTATCCGTACACTCAACCTTAAATACACAGCACTCAGCAGAGAACAACGAATAACTTGATGATCCTAAGCAGAAAACGAGTTCCTCTGTTTTTCTCAGAAACAAATAAAAAGGAAGCAGAACAGAGCTTACGGTAAACTATCATGAAAAACAGCATAAAACGAAGAAGTGAATCGAGATCATACAAGCAGAAAAAGCGCGGAAAATGCAGAGAGAAAGAAAAGAAAACGAAATCGGAGCTGAAAAAGAGAAGGATGAAGTGAATACGCAGCAATTCGACGAGCGATTCTCCGTTTGGTAGGGAAGTGAAGGAGAATCTGAGAGAGGTTGGTGGCGTTGGGAAGCGATAAATAGTTACGGTGGTGAAGGAGAAACGGTTACCAACCGCGAAACGAAAGCGATAACGCTATCGTGCGCGGGGGGTTGTTGTTGATGGTTCGCGAAGGAAACAGAGTGAAAGAAAAGGAATCGAATCAATGAATACTGGTTTGTTGTTTTCTTCCTTTGAGAGAAACAGCACTTGCACAACAACACACTGCAACACTACTAACCAAATTCTAATTACTCATTAAGAAGAGTTTAATCATAACATTTTTGTTAATATTAATTAATTTTTATTAATGTATAAAGAAAATGGCATAATTGCGTGTACGGCTAGGATGAAGACAAGTGTCGGTCCCTGTTGTGTTGAGCAAAACAGTGGGGACCCACCTCTGAGACCTATGGTCTAGATCTTGTCTTCTTCTTGCTTTCACCCTCATGCACAATTTCCAATATTATAAAATATTATTTATTTTACAATCTTCATTATTAATTAAAACGTTGGAACTTACCACATAAAACGTATTTAATATGTTGTTTATTTGATTAGCTATAGTCTGTGTTTAATTTTATACAGAAAATATTGTACAATTAGACCTTCTGTAATTTAGTCATAATTTGTAAATTTTCTTATTTAATTTCTCATATGTAAGAGTACAATACTAACACTTTTAAAATACGTGGTTTACTCTTAGGTTATTTACGAAGGATGTTATTTATGTTTAAGCTAGAGTGTTGAATATGGTTATTAGGTGAGGGTGTAGAAAATAAAAACAGATGACTTGGTTTTAGTGTTGGGCTTTAGCTGAAAAAAAAGTAAGAAAAGGAGTTAGCTTAGTGAATATATGGGTGCAAATAGAAGTTGAAATCTGCCTCAAAAGAGACCATGTAGCCCTTCACTTATCTTTCTTTCTTCTTTGGCAATTACTTCCTGCACCATATCACTGCACTCAAGGGGAAAAATCGAAAATATCCTTAAAAAAATAGGCACATATAAAACTACATTTCGGACCACCTTTTTAGGAACATAATAATCTCTTTCGAATAAATTTTTTTTGAATGTATTATTTTTAATTTTAGATTTTTTTATACAAAATAGGATTTTGATTTTTTTTTTCTGGATAACACAAAAATCTCTTCGATCTATTTTTCTGAAATGCATTATTTTCAATTCTGGATTTTTTATTTTTGAAATTTTTGAAATTATGTTTGGTACGGTTTCAAAAGTGTTGGTGTAGAGAGCATTTGCCTTCTTTTTCTATACAAAGAGATTGTTGTTTAACAAATTAACTATATCTATTCGTTAAACACAATATTAAGATTAATAAATATTTAATTAGCAATTCATGAATACTAAAGATGAATAAACTAAATTGGAAAATTTGAAAATAATAAAAGAAGTTTATTTAAGAGAAAGGAATATATTTTACTGTTACAATATGTTGCTAACAATTTTTACAAACTGTTGCATATTGAATATAATTAAATTCATAAATAAAATAATCAAATTATTAATAATTTTATTTTAAACTTAAAAATTTCACTCCTTAAAAAAGGGAAAAAAAGTTGCAAAACAAATTTAGAAAAAAACATTGTGGTTTTGTTGTGTGATTGTGATTTGAATTGAATTATATAATAAACACCAATGGTTAATTACTGCATCTAAAGAATCTAGGGTTTATATGCTGAGAAGAAACAAATAGATCATAAGAGAAAAAAAGCTTCTTTGCAGTTTTCAGAGTTATCAAAATGGCTTCTTCGAGGGATAAGGAACAAGCGCCGCCGCATCACCACCAGCCTCTGTTGAGCAGCCTCGTCGTCCGCCCTTCCCACACTGAGGCCGCCACCGGTGGTCGCGCCGCTGATTTTGAGCCCGGCGAGCTCCACCGCGATCCTCCTCCTCCCTATTCTCGCTCCGATCGATATCCCGACGAACCTGGTTTGTTTCGTCTCTCGTCTCTATTGCCCAGTGATGCGGATGATTGAGTTAGGTTTTTTAAATTTTTGTTTCGGAATATCGACTTGGAAACTGGCTTTGTCGATTTATGTGCCTTTCTGCTGTTGAATTGGTTTGTGAAAATTTGGTGAGTTTGTGACATGTTTGGTTATGTTGTTCCATTGAGCTATATACATCGTTTTCAACTCGGCGGAAGGGCGATGTGTGATCCATGTAAGCCATTCTCACCCAGTGGGACAGGGCTTTGCTGTAGTGTATATATTGTTTTCCCTTTTTGTTGCGCCTTAAAATCTAAAACCTTGTATATATTAGGCATTGAAATGGGATCCGATTGGATTTTTAACTTGAATATCGATAACACAGATCATTTAGCCATTTGTTCACTGATAACGACAAAATGTGAGAATAATCGAAAATGCTTTTTATTGTTGTAGTTCTAAGTTTTGAAGTGCATGTTTAGTTTAATTGAATTTGGAGGAAGCCTGATTTCTAAGTTTTTTTTTTTGGGAAATAAGCATTTTTTCTCAGAATTAAATCCCAACCAACGTCAGTGAAGTTTATTTTGGTGGAATCTTAATTTTGATGTTGAATTGGTCATTTTGAATTTGTTATATTTGATTTTTTTGGGGTTTGGTGAGATGAAAACTGCTATTACGTGTTTTGTTTCTCTTTTTTGCTTTTCACCTACTGTATTTATACAGATGTGAGTTTTTTTGTCAGATCTTGCTGTGTATTCATTGTGTACTTGCCCACGTATGGCTCTCCTATCGATTATGGAGTGTCTACAGTGAATAAACTTTGCATTTATGTGTTACAGCTCTGATGTTGCGTGCAAGATCTTGGGCCTTCAGGAAGGCATGTTACCTATGGATCATGTTCTGAGATTTTTATAATATAAAAGGGTTAATAATGAGTTGGATGATTGAAATAGTTCATTCTACACAAACTTGTGGGGGCTTTTGCAGCACAGAATCTGTTGCATGGGTTCTCATTTGCCTAGTTGAGTCACGGTCATGTGTTTGGTTTGGGATTTCTGTCAAAGTTAAGATAATGCCGAGTTTAAAGCAATCTGAGATACAATTTGAAGTTATTGACAGACAAGGTACAGTGTGGGCAATGTGCTAGAACATCAATATGGTTACAGGATTGGTAGGGGGCTGAAACTGACCACATTGTTTTTTGGTGAATAGCTTATGGTTATAAGCTATCTTGGCTGGTATATCCGGCTCTGCCACAAGACGTGTTTATGGGGGTGGGTGAATTTCTAATTTGATATTCTTGGGGAAGCTGACCTGACGTTTTGGAAAGATAATGTTTACTGGTGATAACTTCCTAGTGTTATTGGTTATATTTGGTTTGTGTTATTGGACTCCTGGTTATTCCATTTCCAGATATTGGGTTACTTCTGGAATAGCCGTTGCAATGATTGTTTTTTGCTGCTGGTTGTATTTTAGTTTCTATGGGTTTTTCTTCTTTGGTTGCTTGGTTAGGAGTAATTCTGATGGTTCTTTGTTGACAACACGGAAGGCTGCTTTCCAGAAATAGTAATATTTCACAAGTGAAGTTTAGGGACATCTGTAATCAAATTGTTGTATAGCTTCTGTAGGAGACCGAAACTGCCTATTAAAAATCGGTTTTGTTGAATAACATGCAGTTATAGCCAATGCTTGGCTGGTATTTCTAGGTTCTGCCACAAGACATGTTTGTGGGTGGGTGGATTTCTTATTTGCTACTTTTGCAGGAGCTGGCCTTACATTTCAGAAAGACAACGTGTACTGATGATAACTTCATAGTATTATTGGTTATATTTGGTTATTTTGCTGTTGAACTCCTGGTTATTCCAATTCCAGATTGCAATGATTTTTTTTGGCTGGTGGTTATCATTTTAGTTTCCATGGGTTTTTCTTCATTGGGTGGTTAATTAGGGATGATTCAGATTGTTCTTTATTTACAACATGGAAGGCTTCTTTCCTGTGTAGTAATTCCACAATTGAAGTTTAAGAACTTCTGTTATCTCATGGTTGCATAGCTTCTGCTGAATCCTTAGTATTTTTTTCATGTTGATCCATTGTTTGAATTGAGGACACCAACATGGTACAGAAAAGGGATGCATATCTTCTTAGGAATACACTTTTTGTCCAATTTCTTTCTCCTGTTGTTTTGAAGTTACCTGGGGGCATAGTATATCCCGAAAAAGGGTGAATTGGTTGCTGGCATCATTGTAGATGGCTTCAATGGGGTTTATTTGCCTGTGCCATTCTTCTTCTGTATGATGTTCTGCAAACTGCTCAGCTATATTGCTCAAATCTTCTTTTGGCTGTCATAGCATACTAATAGAAATGGTTCCAAAAAGAGTCCAGCAAGTGGTTGATTGGAGCAAGGCATTAAAGTTTGTGATTATTCACACGATGGTGGTGTGTTGGTGGTTATATCCTCGTGGCACACATTTTGATCCTGTGCTCCTGAGTTTAATAACTTTCCAAAGGGTGAAATGACGTTGGTTCTCATTTATCGTGATTCATTTGGATTTGTTTTATTAGGGTTAGTGCACACCTTTAACCAAGTTTTGAATGTACAGCAGTGCCTAGGTTGTTGCTCTGAAATTTGAATTTGGATTTGATATTTCAGATTGTTAGGTTCCATGATTTGTTGTTTATTTAACTATATTTTGGTAGCATTCGGAGATGGAAAGAATTGGTATCAGCAATATAAAGGAAGTAACTTATTAGTGGAAAACCATGCTCATAGAACTTGTTTGCTTTAGGGTAATATGGATCTGCTGTTTGGGAAGTGACATTGAAGGTGTTATGATCTAAACTTCCTGCGCTCTTCACACTTTTTAATTTTCATATCTATGAGGAGGAGGAGCCCTGTGTGGGGATAGCCTTCCCCTTTGGAATATCAAACTGATTATGACAGTTGCATGATCACAATATTATTGGATTCTACTGTAGATTGCAATGCTGAATTTTCCCACAATTCCTGTAAGTCACTTATTCTCAAACTTCGCTCTTTGTTTTCCCAGGATATAGAATTCGTGCAGGTTCTTCATCTCCAGTCCACCGTAGAGAGGCAGATCACCGTTTTGGTTCTGATTATAATTACCTATCACGAAGCCGTGGATATGGTGGCGGGAGAGATCCAGGAAGATATAGAGACCCTTCACCTCCGTATGGTCGAGGTAGGGTAGGTGGCAGGCCAATGGGTAGAGCTTTTGATGGGCATGGCTTTGTTTCTGGACTTGCTAGAGGTGAAGGCAATGGTAGAAATAATCCCAATGTGCGTCCTAGAGAGGGAGACTGGATCTGTCCCGATCTCATGTAAGTGTGCAATTCTTTCTGAATTCTGATTGTGATCTGACTTTCATTATTGGAATTACTTTTGATTGTGATTAGTCAGCTCAAAGTTTTAAAACTTAGAATTCTGGGTTGTTAAATATCCAAAGAGCTAGAGTCATTTTTTGGAGACTGGAGATAATTTCCTCTATTTTGCAGGTGTGGTAATCTTAACTTTGCAAGGCGGGACCATTGTAACAGCTGCAATAGATCTCGCAATGTGCCGGCTAGAAGTCCTCGAAGGGCTTATCATGCACCTCCACCACTTCACGCTCCTCCTAGACGCTATCCCGGACCTCCCATGGACCGCTCTCCTGAAAGGACTTTGAATGGCTTTAGATCACCTCCTCGTGGGCTGGCAAGGGATGGCCCTAGAGAGTATGGCTCTGCTGCCCTGCCACCCCTCAGGCAAGAAAGCAGGTTTCCAGACCCCCATGTCCGTAGAGAGCGAATGGATTACATAGAAGATCCCTACAGGGGGAGAAACAAGTTTGACAGACCACCTCCACTGGACTGGGATAACAGAGACCGTGGAAGAGATGGCTTCCCTGATGAAAGGAAAGCATTTGAAAGGAGGCCACTGTCACCCCCTGCACCTCTTATGCCTTCCCTTCCTCACCACCGGAACGGTCGGTGGGCTCGTGATGTGAGAGAGAGAAGCCGCTCTCCGATAAGAGGTGGCCTACCACCTAAAGATTATCGTCGAGATACATTTGTCAGCCGTGGAAGAGATGATAGGCGTGGTATGGGAAGGGATAGAATTGGAGGAATGTATTAGTTGCGGGTGTTTTATGTACTTTGTGATGTAACTAATATTAGCTTCTGTACTTTGTGGAGACGAAGAATTTTTAGTTCTGGATCTTCTGAATGTTTTTGAGTTTATCGGTTTGTTTGATTCTCCTTGATCTTCTGCCTCAGATTTGTCACTGTTTGATAGTGGTGAGAACATCTTTTTTTGACTCCAAATTTTGGGTGAGAATATTCTCTTCGTGCTTGTCTGTGTTTGCCTAGTGAAAAATAGATGTGCTTGGAAATATGTTAGAATGACGATCAACAGAATAATTGTATTTTTTTTAATGAAGTTGAGGATTGTTCAGTTAGAAACTATATACAGACTTTGATCTCTAACAAAATTCAGTTTGTTGTAAACATGTTATTGAAGGCTATAAAGAAAAAATCGAATTTAAAATTGACTTTTAAAAAAGTCTGGTTTAATTCCACCATCTGAACTGAACCGAGGGTTTAAACCAGCTTAAGGTGTTAATTCCCTTATTCTATATTTCTCACTCTATATAACATACGATGATAAATTTCAATATTAACGTTCTCTTCAACAATTTGAATTCGTCATACGTTTATATTTTCACATTACCAAATTCATAAAACAATTTTAGAGTGTTCAGAAAACGTAATCCGAAATAATATAACCTCCTAGAGAATTTTAACACTTTTTAGAGAATTCAAATAGATTTTCATTTCAATTTTCTTTTTAATTTTTCAAATGTTTTATTTAAACAAGACAATTTAGATTTTCAAATGTTTTAATTAAGTTTATTGGATTTTAATTTCTATTGGATAAAGTATTTTAATTCCTACTAAATACAAAAATTAATAGAAATTTTAATTTTTGTGAGTAATTTCACTAAGTTTCATGTATTGTTAGTTTAATTTACTCTTTAATTCTTCCACATGCCAATCATGTTAAATCAGAGAAGAAGAAAAAACATGGGGAAAGGAATTATACTATTACAATAAACTAATTTTGAAATCTCATGTCCCCAAAAAATGTACCACCACCAAACCTTTGTATAATATAAACTCTACTATTTCTTTCACCCTATTATTTGTCTCACGCCAAATATAGAGGCAGCAGAAGGAATTAAAATGCACACAAGAACCAAAACCACTCAATTGTATGTGCATGCATTCTCTTTTAGTTTGATGGGTCCATTGTTGTGGGAATCAATAGCCACTGAGCAAGACACATGCCTTCTATGTTTGGACCTCACCAACTTCCCAACAACATTCCCTATTGATCTGATTTCAAAGACAAGAGTCACTGGTACTTTTCCATTGTCCACCAAGCCAGTTAAACTTGCACCAGCACCATACAAAGGAACCTTGCTTCCTTGCAGATTCACAGACACAGTCCGTGTACCCTTTCTTGGTAGATATTGCTTCTTCACCTGCACCAATCATGGAGTTTAACAGTTAAGAGTGGTGACCATTATCAACATTTGAAGCAGAAGTATATAGCATTACTCTCAAACCAACCCTTCTCAATCAAAGAGTAGTGGCCTTTATTTTCTCACCTCACCAGTTGCAACTGTAATCTCTGAATACATAAGATTTACTTCCTTAGAGCTCACATGAATGCCAAAAAACGTTGCAGGGTTATGCATTTTAATTCTCACTGAGCAATTTACTGTCAGCATCTTGGTTGGTACTCCTGTAGTGTCTGACCCTTCTCCGAAGTAGAAGTTGTGCACTGTCAAACTCTGCAAAGAATAGGTTTCATTGAATTGAAAGTTCATTAACAACTTGTGGTAGATATATGGAGATGAATAATAAAAGCATATTAGTTCGAGCTCCAAATAACACTGAATTTATTTTTCACTTCACATCAGTAACCTATTTTGAAGATTAAAATTTTGAAGAAGGAACTTATTATGAGTGTGTGGAACAAGCAATTCTAAATTAGCAGGAAAAGTTTAAAAAAATATGAATGAACAAAGAATCACTTGCATAATCTTGAACTCAATCAATGTCCTTGTGTAAATATAATTCTCACAATCTCAACTTCTACTCTATCTTCTCTTCTCCCCAATGTCTATTTTTCTTAAAAAATATATATGTTGTATTAGACTAATACCTTTACAAGTGTGCAGCAAACAAGTAAACATCACTGAAACTAAATGATGACATAAAACCTTTACACAGAATTTCTTTCACAAAATATACTGGGGTGACTTTTTGTCCCAAACAATCTCCTTGGACTATATGCTATGAGACTATGACTTTTAACCATTAAGGATATCTATCTTGTTTTACATGTGTCCTCCTTCAAAAATAGTTCTGTATAAAGCATATCAGACACTAAACATTAGTATCTCTTCTAACAAATGATTAATCTATTATCATGTTACAAGAGACTAATCCTTCTGCTAGAGTGAACCCCCTTTGGTCCCAACCCTGCTGCAAAATATATACAACAATCGATTCATTCTACTAACTACATTAGACAAACATTAACAGATCTATTCTCTAACTAACACAAAAAAAGAGAGTATATATTATTATAAACTATAATACACTCGTTCAAAGTCAACCATGCATTTATTTACTGAATTTAAAAATAAATTAAAGCAAGTGGCAATATTCTTGAATATAAAGAAAAAAAGCACCGACCATCGCTGTACCTTAACACTGACACGAACTTTGAAAACCTTGGCAGCCCCAGCAATGATAAAACAAAACACAGTGAAAATCAAGGCAAACCCAACAACCCCAACGAAGATCTGAGTCCTCCTAGACAACCCTTTTCTCTCCTCGTCTTCCTCTTCCTCAATCACCTTGCAATCCGGCAACCCTTTCTCGCCGCCATGTTTGCGGTTCCCTTTCCTCCCCCACGTGGCAATGTTGAAGGACCCCGACACCCTGCTCGAAGAGGACGCCCTGGAGTGGTGGCCGAAGGAGTGGTGCGAGGGGGAGTCCGTGGGGCTGTTAAACGCCGGCGTCGCGTGCATCGTCGAGGACTTGTCGCCGTCGTGGGAGTCGCGCGAGGGACTCTGCACGTAGTACACGGCACGTTTCGGCGAAGATGACGTGTCCATGCTCGTGACATCGGAATCGGTCTTCGCGTGCATCATGGAGGTGAACTGAGAAAACGACCCAGATGAAATTCCGGCACCAAGATGGGAAATTTAAGTGTGCCCGGATGAGGGAATCGGAAAGTGTTGACAGAAAAAGTTGTGGGTAGGGAAGAATGTGGTGGATTGAATGTTGCAGAGGAAAAAGGTGAAGAATTTGGGTGATGGGGAAAGTGAGAGAGACACATAAGAAGAGGGTTTAGTGAGTGAGACGTGAATCATTCACAGCTGTTGGTTTAAGGATGTCTGTGCTGTGAGGTGTGTCGTGTGGGATTGAGATACAGACAGTATTTGCAGAAAGAATTTCATAACTGAATACGACGACGTCTCGTGCTTTTCAGATACACACTTCCATGTACCACTGTCACTCCACCTTCTCTGTTCTGTTCATTCCTAGACTCACCTCGTAAATGGTGTATAAGTACGTATTAGATATCAATAATACTAATAAAATACGTATAGGTAAAATGTTTAATTTAAAAAATATTTATTGATTTTTTAATAATTTATTATATAAAATATGAATTAATTTGTGTCATTTTATCTTATATTTTAAAAGATTATACTTGTATCCATATAGTATGAATATTTGTGTCAATATCAAAGGTTATTTTTTATTTCTTCAATTTAAAAATACAAAAGGTATAATACACTCATTAAGAAATACTTAATTAATATAAATTTAGAAAAAAAAAATAACATTTTTTAATATAAAACTAATATAATGAGAGTGCTTAGGAGGATTTATTAATGCTAAATTAATCAAGATCTATGTTTGATTTGGTTATTAGAAACGTTCAACGTTTTCCCATGAGCTTATTCAACCAAATTAAAAGAAAAAATGAACAAATACTTATGGAATTTATAGGATCTTAATCAGTACTAATAGAATTTTTTTTTTCCAGTGATGTCGGTCTTGTTGTTGACTCTAATTTTATATGTATTCTTGAATTAATATATATTATTATTTTGTTTAGAATTTTGATATGATTAATTTTGTTAACCTAATTCAATCTAACAATGACATGGTCATTTTTATATTCCTATATAAAATCTTTTTAAATAAAATTATTAGTGTCTATTATCTCATTTATGTTGAGTGTTTCCACTGCTCAACTCTTCTTGATGCAGATGAAAATACGTGTGAAGTTTTTGTATGCTGATGAAAATAATATGATGGTTTGTCCAGTAGATAATTGATTATAGTGTTTTTCAAGAATTTCAATAGTCTATTATGAGACATTTTTTAGATATTTTTTTTATTTAACAATGTTTATGATGGTTTTTTTAGTTTATAATCTATTATTTAGTGTCATAATATTAAATGGTGACTTTTACATAAATAGGTGATTTGAATAATAATTTTTGTATAACTTTATTAAATAAAAACTGTATTTTTTTTAAGGATAATCAGTTATCTTTGTACTATAATCAATTATAAATATGTTTTTTACAGTATAAATGATTATTGTGGTTAATCATAGATTATATCTTCATGTTTTGATATTAAATAATATTTATGTATGTAATGATCTTAGGATTTTCCACAACTTTATTTAGTGATATGAGACTATAAACTTCAATATAAACACATGTTGATAAGATTCATAAAATAATTTTCAGTTTGTAACATCAAATTAAAGACCTTCAATGTATAATCAGTATTATATTTTGAAACATTATTATAATATGAGATTTTTTTTCCCATATGAATTGTACCATTATCTGTTTAATATCCACATATACATATTTTTTTCCAAGTAATTTATTGGATAGTATAAAAATAATATTTTAATTATAAATAACTAAAATACACAAATAAATAAATTATATTTTTAAATTATTTTTAAATATGAAGACAAATTTATAATCTTATTTTTTTATTAATTAAAAAAAATTCAATTATATCCATCAAATCACTCTCAAACTTTCATAATTTTTTTTTCTTTACTTTTTACTTTATTTAACTTAATCCAAACAATCCAAATTTTATATCACATTATCCTTTCTAAATTTTATATCACATTATCCTTTAAAACTTACTAATTTTGTTGTGCAATATTATCTTACAATGTGTTAATGTGTTTGAATAGGTTAAAGTCTTAAGCATTTAGACTTTGTTTATAGAATCAATGTTAAAATCTCAAATCTCTATTAGTTATATAAATTACCATTAACATATAGTCCTCAAATTTAATATATTAATAATTTAAAATTATTTATTCATACAATTAAATATAATTATTTATGATATTTTGTGTACATGCTATTTAGTACTCTCACCATCAAATAAATGTATGTTCTTAAGTTTCTTATGTTAAATTAATAGTCCTTTTAACTATTTAAAGTTTATTTTACAATATTCCAATATATAAGTAAAAGTAATAGATAAAATACAGATATAGATTAAAGAATAATTATCAAAGTTAAAAGATACTTTTATCCAAATTTGTTTAGATTAGGTTTTCTTTACAAGTTGTTTGTGTGAACTTATTTTGAAAAAATAATTTTTTTCTAAACATGCATTAAATTAAAAACAAATGCATAAAAGTTAAATGTGAGTTGAGAGCATGATGATGACACAAAAGCTAATTTAAATTGAAGAAAAGTAAAATTTCAGTAATAATTATAGTATTTGTTTTTGTTCAACAAATGATCCTTACCTCTTGGGAAAAACCATGAAAAGATAATAATCAAAAGGGGAAAATTATTAGAAGGGAAAATCAGTTCATGAAAGAAAAACTGACCAAGAACAGAACATACATTTCAAAAACTAACAATGAATGATCAATTTCACAATAAGCTTCAAAAATGCATATTAAGATTCACAACTATGATTTCAAAACTAGAAATGTTGGCTTCATAGAGAAGATTAGATGAATCCACACTGAACAACTTCAGACATATGCTTGTCTAGTTTCAATCATTTAATCATTAGCCAAAACAAACCAAACAAATAAAACAAACATGTGATCTGCATATCAAACACCAGAGACAAACCTTAGCAAAACAAAAACATCCAATTTTTTGTGAAAACTGAAAGAGGATGCATTGAAAAGAATGAAAACTGCTTTGAACAGAAAAGGGACTCAGAATATATCAGATTGGTCGGCAAAGCCCAATTAGGGCTATTACGACGAACGAGACCTTTGATGAAAAATCGTCACTGTCCCTTTTTGTGTTTCAAATGCTAAGAAACAGAGCATGTCCATATAACAAAAATGGAAGCAGAAACATGAACCCCAGAAGCTGAAGGACGAAGAAAGGGATAAAAACACCAACTTTACAGAGGGAATGATAAAACCCTGAACGCGATCAGCTTGAGAAATAGGTTTCAACCTGCAATTCCAAATCCTAGAGCTAGGGTTTTAAAGAGTAACTTTGGGCTTTTGGGAACAGGCTTTTGTCCCCTTTTCTATGTTTGCACACTTGTATTTATGATTTTTTTAAGTGTAATATTTAAATAAGTATAACAAAAATTGAGATACTCAATGCTTTTATTTCCAATACTAATTTAAAATATTTATTTATTTAGTGCAGAATAAGAGATGAAGAGAGAAAATGGTGTGTATGAACAAATAAGAAAATTAGTGATAAGTTTAAGAAGAGTGACAAGGAGCAACATTCTTGTTCGTAAAATATTTCTTTTATTTTTTAAACTTATAATTTGTAGAGTTTTTTTTATATAAGATTGAATTTTGTTTGTATATCTTAAAAACATAAAAATTGGATTATAATTAAGACTCGTTCAATCTCAATTAAAACCCTGTAAGTTTGGGTTAAATAAAAAAAAGGAAAGTATAATAAAAGTGATACAAATACATGATTTTGGATTATTATTATTTTTACTTATAAAAAGTGGTGTAAAACTTGGTCAAACAAAACTATAAATAACACACGTCTCTCTCTCTTTGTAATTCACTTTTTGATATCTTGGAAAATTACATGGATTTTAAAATATTTATGAGAATAGTCTTCTTTCTTTGAATCTTATTTTGAATTTTTGTTCAAGTCATGATTTTCTATTACACTTACCCACAATAAGAAAATTAGAATTTAACTTTTAAGTAACTTATTTTTTTAATCTTCAGACCCTTTTCTCCTTTTTTTATTTGATTTATTTTGCTTGTTTTTTTTCTGTTTTAATTCCTATATTTTTATTTCCTTATATAACTCCCATTCTACGTTACATTATGTTGTTGATATTAGATTGATTCTTAATTTCTTATCTTTTAATTCATGAGTTGTTCTTGAATTAATGAAATCTTGAATCTAAGATATCTATAATATCATTATATAATTTAGTGACTTTTAGTCTCATCGTCTAAATTACATGTTATTATTATTTTAAAATTTTCATAAGTTTTACTAATTTATTAGTATGGAATTTATATTTTCGCATCTTATTTTTTGTAGTTATTTAAATTTTAACGCAGCATATTGAAGAAGATTTAATAATAATAAAAAATATAATATATAAGTTAAAAGTAGCAATTTGGTATATATTTATTGAATGTATGCATAAACATTCTTTTGCAACCTAAAAAAGATAAGATTATTTTAATCCATAATTTATAACTTTTTTTACAATGATGATAATTTATAATTTAGAAATATTTGGGATACCTGATAAAAAATAAAGGCACATGTATTGTTAGAGCATCAAGTAACATTTGTTTAGCATTTTTTTTCTTTTCTTTTATGCTTTTCACACAAAAGTGATTACAATCTAGAAAACTCCTCTTTTTTTTTTTAAATTACATTGAATGGCAATTTATTTAAAAAATAGCTTCAAAAGATTCATTAGAGGACTATATAAACTTCTGCAGATACACCCTTGTATTGGCACACTGAAAATTACAGCACAAAAACTTTTAACTTTTAAATTTGACTTTGGTGCAAAGTAAAGCTTAACAATTTACAGTCTGCTAAGGAGGTTTGGTAGCAGATTCATTAGTTAGTTGGTTAATGATAGCAGCATAGAAAGAAACACTACATTAAGTTGAAAGTCATCAATTAATAAGCACTGCAAAAATGAATTGCTATAACAAGTGGAAAACCAGTACATTATACACAGGTAAAAATGAACATCTATGCCCTTCACTCTTAGCTTCTGATGATTCTACTTATTTCCCCTGGTATGGTGCGTGAATCAATCGTTGATAGGATTTGTGGCATTGACATGCCACCCGAAACAACAATTTCTGAAAATTTGAAATGAATTCAAGCATATGATGAAACTAGAGAGGAATGAATTATGACCATAACAATGAAAATGATAATGATGGTGAAATAATTTCTGCAATTTCCAAACAAGTTCAAGCATTCGGTAAAACTAGAATGGAACCAATTGTTGTTGTTAATGTTCTTCATCTTCATTATTCATATTATTATGCCTTTTACCCACATACATACTTGAAGCATCTAGATATATCTGGTACATTAGAAGTTAGGAATGGAGTGTCATCTAGAAATATGTATAACTATCATTATTTGTTTAGCCCCTATCCTTTTTAGAAGTTATCTTCCAAATTTGGAAGGCCACATATCTGTTAGCTTAAATTTTAGTGCACCATGACCACAGAGAGCCACAGAAAGAAAAATCAGCAAACAAACTATCTTTGTAATATTTACATTACCACATTGCAAAATAAATGTCTGCTTTGACTTCTATAAATAGAGAATTTAAGTAGTTATAAAAAAATAACTCACCAATTCCTTCACGAACGGACAGGTTTGGTCTAATGACGTCATTGGTGCTGACAAGAAATATATCACCGATATAAAGATGATTTGTAGGAACATAGACACAACATAACTGCTCATCTCCAGAATAGTTCTGTAAAAAGAATATTATTAAAAAAGATTAATTTCAACATGCAATGCTGCGCAAAATCTTCAAAAACACATGCAATCATCAACGGTTGACCATAAACTAGTTCCATCAAAGTCAAATCATTGTATGCTTAGCTTTATGAAAACTTTACTTTTAGCTTACGTATATACTTGTTTGGATAATCTTGTTTGTGTAATAAAGATTAGCATCCTATCACTATCGGAAAGCCTGAAGCAGTAAAATAAGTCAAAACAATTCTTTACTAAACTGCTACATCACCATCAGAAAATAATTAAAATTACACAATGAGTAACATTTAAACTACTAATTAAAGTAGTAACTGCCGGGAATCATAATGAGAATCTGACCAAACATTGATGCAAGTAAATGTTCTGAACCTAAAATCTACCAAACACTGAAGTTTTATACAGACCTGAAGGGTAACAAAAGAGGTGATAAATCCAAATGCATATTCTCCAATACGTGGATGCCGAATGATGGCTACTTCTTTGAATGCTTGTGTATTTTGATCTGTGAAAATATGCATGTTAGCATAAGCTGTTCTCATCCAATATTTCATTCATACCATTAATCAAGAGTTAGATATCAGCAAACACCCACCTGGAGAGATAGCTGCACTAATCTGCTTGGAGGCATTATAAATATGACGAACAAGTGGCATTCGCTTGATAAACCACTCCCCAAGACCCAAGACAGATGCACCCAACCATGATGACATGAAAACCCCAACCAAGAAGATGAAAGTTATGGAAGTTATGAATCCAAGACCTGACCAAAGATTAGCCAATAATGTCAACATGTTGTAAAAAAATAGTTTTGTTCCACTATTGGACACTTCAGCTTTAAATAGTCCAAGCTACTCCAAGGAAAAAAATAAAGACCAAAATTAATATTATTAATATAAAATCATTTAATAATAAGTAGCCATAATTTTAACAGCATTTAGTGAAAAATATATGATTTTCTCAGGAAAGCCCTGCCACAAGACAAAATAAGCTGTTCAAGCCAAAAATTGAACTTTGTTATAATCTTTACATCAGTAAAGGTTAATTGTGAAATACCATAAAACATAAGCACTTACCAAAAATATCAATTCCAAGTTGAGCATAGATAGGAGAGAAAAATCCATCCACAAAATGAATAAACCACCATGTTATATAGAAGGTGATAGCGATTGGAAAGAGAATGACACTGCAAAAGAACTAGCAGTGAGATATCACCAATTAAACAACAAAGAAACGAAGGACCTTGGGAATTCGAAAAGGACAAAGAGAGCAATGATCCAAACAAAAGGGTAACCAATCATAATTCAGCAAATCATATTGCAAACACAAAATAGTATACTGGACAAGAACAAATATTCTTCCAGGAGCAAGTATCCACTATTAAATCATCATCAATGACTTAAAGTTTATCTAGTTCTCCATCGTCTTATCCTTTTAATTTAAATCAAAGTGATGAGATAGGAATGAGATTGTTACATATTTTTGTCACACTATGTTGAGAATTCTTGTAAAAGAGTGCATGACAGTAACTGGTGTCCAGAAAATGATTTGGAGATTTATAGTCTCTAAAGAACCTGAGATTTTCATTCATATAGGATTTGCAAATTAAAAAAAAAATATATCAGTTGAACTCTTTGAATACTACTTGGAATATATACTCTCCCCTAACATGCTTCGTAACTTTTCGTTTGTAATGCAACACCATAAACAACAAGATATGCGAAAGGAAAATTCATTCAGCAAACAATATCCAAGAGCATGCAATACATATCATATAACCATGCTTATCAAGATGTTGGACAGAAGAACTACGTACCATCCTGACATAAACTTTTTTGATGCCCAGCTTCTAACAACTTTGGAAAAAGTCTACAAATGACAGAAACAACCAAATAAAATAGCAATCTGTCAGACAAATACTTATGAAGGCATAGCAAATTCTCACATGCAAGTTGCAACTAATTCAAACCACAAAAACAAAAAGAGAACATTCATCCCCAATAATGCAACTAAATAATTTCTTGCTACTTACGCTAAACTAAATCATTGCTCCATAATACAGCTTACAATAATTAGCACTAGATAGCTTCACTTCATTCATTGCCAGTTTTGCTACCCCTTTTATTTTGAATACAATTTGATTTGATGAATCATGATACAAACTCAGATTAACACCTACTTAAATCTCCATTCTATTGAAGCTACACACTGCTCTTGACGAAGAAACTATTGATTCCCCAATCCCTAAAAGGCTCATCCCAAAAAAAACCTCAATTCAAGTCAAGGAAGAAACTTTCAAGTAAATCCCCCAACCCAATACATTCACAAAAGACCAGATTGAGCGAATTGGGGAAAAAAAGAGGAAGCGAAGATTAATTGTAATGGTTAATCGAAAACCCAAATTTGGAGAGGGTAGATAAAGAGATCACCTCACGTCCAGCAAGATGCGAGGAAGACAACGACGAAGAAGAGGACGACGACGGCATGGAGGAAGGGGCGGCAGCGCCTTCGACGGCGGCGACGGGGATGAGAAGCTCTCGATCTCTGTCTCTAGTGGTTATGGCCATGGAGGATTTTTCAGCGCCCATGAAACGACGCCGTTTGAGAAGTGAAAACGCGAAACGCAAAACGCAAAACCTCTTTTCTGAAAATTCTGAAACTCTTCTTTCTCTGTTGTGTCCTTCGGAGAGTTCAAAGCCTCAATTCACATTTGGTCTTCGCTTTCTTTTTTTATTTATTTATCTTTATTTTATTTTCTTAAAATATTTTTTAATTCTATCTGTCTTTTTTGAATATTCCAATCTGACTTTATGTATGCCAGTCACACTCAGTTCTAATTAAGTCTATATTAAAAAATTCAAATAAAAGTTATTATATTTTTTTTTTCTAATTTGATGTCAACAATCATTTCAGTTGTTAGGTTAATCTATCTATTTCTACTACCATTTTCAGTTCACTACAATGAAAATGCTTTCTTCCTTATAATGGTTCGTGTCACATGTTCTTCTGGTTATTAAAAAAAATTATAGTTAAATATATTTTTTATTCTTATAATTTTTATGTTCTTAATATAAACTTTATATCTCTTTTATATATATATATATATATATATATATATATATATTAAGAAAATCATTAAAATAAGTTAGTTTAATAATTTTTTTACTATAAATATCAGAAATAGGGTGATAAAGTGGAGCGGACCGTATGTGTCGTCTGCTGAAAAAAACGCAGGACAGATTGCTAATTTCAACCCACTGACTCGCTGAGGCCCACCCCATAACATGCAATTCGCATGGTCCAAGTGCGGGACGGGACGGGTTGGCCCACATAATCCGCATAACTTTGACGGTATAGACACTTATGACCTCCCCCTCTATGCCATGCGGTAATTACGACCTTTACCACAACGATGTTATCCATAGATAAGTGATTTAGTCGTGTACCATATATATATATATATATATATATATATATATTTTTGAAAATAATATGGCATCATAATGATTAAATTTTCAAAATGCTAATGTAAGTATGTTCTCATTTTTAATTTGATAAAAATGTTTTTAAATATTTTTTAAAATGATAACGATTTATTTTTTAATTTAAGTGATAGTGAACTTATTTTATTAGTTTTTTAAATAAAGTTTTGGATTTAAGTATTATATATAAAAAAATATTGGAAAAAAGACTTTAACTAAAACTGGTTAGTAAAGTTTGTGGAAGAGATTAATCATTGAGAAACCACTAAATAACTTGTATCCATAATATAATTAAAAATAAATAAATGTTCAAAAATTAAACTCAAAATTATTAGCTATTTTGAAATAATTTTAAATCCGTTAATTCTATGTACGTTTTAGTATAATATAGTTTTAGTATTTGGATAATTTATTTCGTGATAAGAATGCGTAATTGAAATTATGTTTAGCTAATTACATTAATTAGAGGATAATTTTTTTAAAGCATTCAAGTATACAATGAGATGCTAGTGAGTGAACTAAGGTAAAAAAAAAAGAAATGAAATTTAGTACACATAATAATGAATATCACTAAAAAAAATCATACATAACAGTCAAATTTAAAGAATAAAAATAATTAGACATTATATTAAATAAATTATTAGTATATAAAGTGATTTATATTATTAATAAAAAATTATAAAATAATTTTTAAATTGATATTTAAATTAACTACTTAAGTTTTGTTTAATAATATTTTAAATTTTTAATTGATTTCTAAAAGATTAATTTAAAATATAAAGTAGTAAGTAGCTAAAACTTTGTTAGTTAAATATTAGATACCAATTTAGAAACTATTTTATAAATTTTTATTAAAAATAAAAAATAATCTAGATACTAATAAATTTTTTAATTTATAAAATAATATTTAATTTACTCAAATGGTAACTAATTATTTTAGTATTTAGAATTAATTTTTATTTAACGATTTTTTTGTAGTATATATATATATTTTTTTTTATTATTTTTTTTAATTTTTACGTTGAAAGATAATAGAATTTGATATTTTAGATGCAACAACTAAATATTTTATAAAATACAATATAAGGATATTTTAAATTTTTTAAAACCCTAATATACATAATATAATGAAATTGTAATTCATTAACCATTTGAGCATTACCCGTTAGAGCAAAGAAATTAAAATGAACTTTTTTCTGGTCTTTTGTGCAGACTCAATCTTAATGATAACACAGAAATAGTGCATGAAGTTGAAAAGCATCAATGAGAGCTACAAAATTGAATTGCTATAACAAGTGAGAAGCAGTACATTATACACAGGTAAAAATTCCAGAATCCAAGCACAGAATAGAATTTTGTATGGTTGTGTCAAATAAATGCTAAACTCTACATTCTGACACAAACGAATGTTACACAAGCCATCAGAGTCTCACTTTCTCAGCAATCAATCACGAAAATTCAATACTTGCATGGGCAACACAATGATTGCATTCTCATTCTGATGGCTTCATATGACACCAAGGAACAGAAACATGATTAACTACTTTGCTCTTCACTCTCAGATACTGTTGATTCTACTTATTTCCCCTGGTATGATGCGTGAATCAATCGTTGATAGGATCTGTGGCATTGACATGCCTCCCGAAACAACAATTTCTGCAATTTCCAGACAAATTCAAGCATATTTTGAGACTAGAGGTGAATGAATTATTATCATAACAATGATGACAACTAGGAAGCAACAATTCTTCCATTTCCAACAAATTCAAGCATGGCACAGGTTGAAGCTAGAGTGGAATGAGTTATTGTTATTGTTCTTCTTCATTATTCTTATTATTATGCCTTTTAGAGATGAATCTTGAAGAGTAGGTCATATACCAAGAAAAACAAATTACACACACACACACACTTGTATACACATTCATTGTCTGCAACTTGAAGTACAAAAGCTAGCCTAAAAAAAGATAGACACACATACAGTGTTGTTGGGTACTAATAGAATCCAGCTACTATGCTGAATATCATGAGCTAAGGACCGGAGTGTCATTAAAAAAATGAACCACAAAGGTATGTTTAGAATATGTGACAAAGTGTAGATAACTATTTTTTGAAATTTATCTTCCAAATTTGCAAGACCAAAAAGCCAAAGTTCAAACATTAGTGCACCGTGAGCAGAGAGTCACAGAAGGGGATTTGGTAAACAAACTATCTTTGTAATATAACCACATTACTACAGTGCAAAATAAATATGTCTGCTTTGATCTCTATAATATGAGACTTCAAGTAAATGTAAAAGAATCACTCACCAATTCCTTCTCGAACTGACAAGTTTGGTCTAATGACATCTTTGGTGTTGACTAGAAATATATCACCGATATAGAGATGATTTGTAGGAACATAGACACAGCATAACTCCTCGTCTCCAGAATAGTTCTGTAAAAAATATTATTAAAAAATTATTCAATTCCAACACGCAATGCTGTGCTGTGTAAAATTTTTGTAAACACAGATATCATCATGAATTAATTGAGCATAAACTAGTCTTATCAAACTCGAAGCATCATATGCTTACCAATACTGAAATCTTTCTATAGCTTATTGTATGTATATTAAGATAATGGGATCATAGATGCAAGGAATGACACTAAGCAACACCGGGGTATCATGATTCATTATTAAACTCAGACTCAAGAAATGATGCAAGTAAATGTTTTGAACTTAAATACTCCAAACACTGAAGCTTTCAGAGACCTGAAGGGTAACAGATGAGGTGATGAACCCAAATGCATATTCTCCAATACGTGGATGCCGGATGATGGCTACTTCTTTGAATGCTTGTGTATTTTGATCTGTGACAATATGCATGTTAGCATAAACTGTTCTTATCCAATTTTTCATTCATACCATTATAAAAATTAAGAGTTACATGTTTGCAAACACACACCTGGAGAGATAGCAGCACTGATCTGCTTGGAGGCATTATAAATATGACGAACAAGTGGCATTCGCTTGATAAACCACTCCCCAAGGCCCAGGACAGATGCACCCAACCATGATGACATGAAGACGCCAACCAAGAAAATGAAAGTTATGGAAGTTATGAATCCCAGACCTGACCAAATATTAACAAATAATATTAACAAGTTTCAAACAATAAAATCAATTGAAAAAGGTTTTGCTGCTCAATTAAATAATCCAACCCACTCCCGGGCCAAAAAATAGAGAAAACAACAAATATAGAAATATTAAAAATATAAATTCACTTAAACATGCATCAAAGGAAGTAGAACCCTACATAACCATAATCTTAGCAGTCTCAAGTGAAAAAAAAGATTTTCTTAAAACAATTCCTGCCACAGGACAAAATAAGTTGGTGATGCATAAAAACGAACCTTTTACAATCTTTACATAAGTAAAGAGGTTAATTGCGAAATACCATAAAACATAAGCACTTACCAAAAATATCAATTCCAAGTTGAGCATAGATAGGAGAGAAAAATCCATCCACAAAATGAATAAACCACCATGTTATATAGAAGGTGATAGCAATTGGAAAGAGAATGACACTGCAAAAAAAATAGCAGTGAGATAAGCAGAGGACTTTGGAAATTAGAAAAGGGTAATGCTACAATAGATATGTACAAGCAGAGAGAGGTATACTGCTGACAAGAACACATATTCTTCTTAGGAGCAAGCAGCCATATTAAATCATCATTAATGACTTAAAACCTATCTATTTCTCCATCATGTTGTCCATTTAATTCAAATAAAGTGACAAGATGGCAATGAGATTGTTACATACTTTTGCGGTACTTGTGTTGAGAATTGTCATAAAACAGTTCATGATAGTATCTGGTGTCCAGTAAGTGATTAAGAGATTTACAGTGTTCAGAATATAGAACCCGGGATTTTCATTCATTTAAGATTTAAAAAGGTATCACTTGGACTCTTGGAATATTACCAGGAATATATATCCTCCCGTAATGGAGAAAAGAAGTAAGAGCTTCCCAATATTCAAATATAAACTATTATGCTCTGTAATTTTCCTTTTGCGATACAACTCCAAAAAACAGCAATATGCATGTAGAAATAAAATGAAGATAAAAAATTATGAAAATAAACCAACACCTCAAAGAATGCAAGGCATGCACAAGGAAAATTCATTCAGGAAACATGAGCAATATCATTTGCACGAACATGCAATGCAATACATCTCATTAATCAATGATTAAATATCAAAATGATGGACAGAAGAATCACGCACCATCCAGTCATGAACTTTTTCGATGCCCAGCTTCTAATAACTTTGCAAAAAGTCTACAAAATGACAGAAACAGGAAAAAAGAGCAATCTGTCAGACACATAGTTATGAAGGCATAGCAAATTCACGTATGCAACCTACAACTCTTTGGTATTCAAAACCACGAAAACAGAAAAAGAACATTCACACCCAATAGATGCACCTAAATTTCTTTCTACTTAGGTGTAAAAGGAAACTACTGCTCCATCATAAACATATAGCTTGTAATAGTTAGCACTACATAGCTTCACTTTATTACCAATTTTGCTATCACTTTTCAGTTTGAATACAATTCGATGATTCATGAAACAGACTCGGACTATCATTCACTTAAATCTTCATTCTCTAGAAGCCACACACTGCTCTCAACAAGAAACTATTAACTCCCCAATGCCTAACTGCTTCATCCCGAAAAAACTCAATCCAAGTCAAAGTATAAACTTTAAAGTAAATCCCCCAACCCAACACATTCAAAACAGTCCAGGTTGAGCGAATTGGATAAAAAAGGGGAAATGAAAATGAATTGCAGTGGAGAATTGAAAACCCTAAATGGGAAAGAGTGAAGGAGGAGATCACCTCGCGTCCAGCATGATGCGCGGACGACGACGACGACGGCTTGGGGGAAAGTGAGACGGCGGCGGTGTCAGCGACGGGGATGAGAAGCTCTCGATCTCTGTCTCTGGTGGTGATGGCCATGGAGGATTTTTCATCGCCCATTAAACGACGGCGTTTGGTAACTGAAAACGCAAAACCTTTCTGAAGTTTCTGAAACTCTCCGTTGCGTCCTTCGGAGAGTCCAAAGCTGTAATTCACGTTTGGTCTTCGTTTCCTTTTTTCATTTTTTATTATAATTTTATTTCTTAAAATATGTTTTAATTCTCTCTGTATTTGAATGTTCCAGTCTATGATTCTGTGTATACAAGTCACACAACTCTATATTAAAAACAAATAATAAATATTAAAAAATAAATAAATATGTATTAAAAAAATAGTATTGTACACTGTTTGACCTGTTTACCGTATACAAATTTGATGTCAACAATCATTCAAGTTGTTTCGTTAATTTCTAAAAGTAAAAAGTCTCTTTGTTTATAAATACATAAAATAACCCCAAAAAAAAATATTGTAGAAACTTTCTAATATAATATTTTTTATTTCTTTTAAAAGTCCTTAAAAACTTGAAAGAGTTGCCCATGAAATCAAAGCAGAATCCCAAAAAACTTAAATTGCAATTAATAATAAACAAAACCCAACTCTTCTTGTGTAGGCAACATCCTGATTATCATGTTTTAATTTTTAATATTCAATGATTAAAGATAATAAATACTATTAAATATATATTTGATTAATCTAAATTTAAATGTTTTTTGTTTATTTATATAATGCGAAATTATTATTTTTAATCCAAATTTTAAATATTTATATAGTTAAGAAAGTACCTAAAATGAGTCTCTTACCATTTTTTTACATACAAAACAAAATTTACGTGAACTACATTGTTAAAATTGTCTCTATTGTTACTCTCTTCATTTTAATACTTAAATTTTATACAACTTAAAAAAAGAGTGTTAAATTTTATTTATTGAATTTGATCTGTATGTATATGCGGTCCAAATAGCTAAATATAAAACATTCATTAATTATATAAATCATTATTATAACTCGGTATTTATTTTTTAGTTTTGTCAAATTATATAGGTTGTGTAAAATCATAAACAGTAGTGCATTGGTAAAACTTTATACTAAAAAATTGACAAACACTACTTTGCATGCAAGCACTGTTAAACACTGCAGTAAAAAAATCCCAAAACAACTCACATTTTTTATATAACTATTATCCAACTTTTAATATTATTATTTTAATATTTGTACATTATTTAATTCTAAACCTACCTATTATTATATATATTTATTTTTAAATTATATAAGAGCTAATGACAAAAACAAAGGTAACACAAATAGTATTATTAACTGATATATATTCTTCATTTAAAATGGGTAATACAAAGAGAATTGTATTTTTTCCCCATAAAGTACAAGTTAATTACAATGAATAAACTACAACAATGAAAGGGGGAAGATGAGGTTTTTAATACATCTGTACATAATGAGTTGTTTGCTATGGACACTTTCTGCATTTTGCATTTCAGTATTATCAGTATAATTTACAAACCAAACTTCTTTGGTCTCAAGAATGTTGAAGAACCCTTTTTTAAACCTGGCATGGAGATTTGTTGCTGATGCTTAGCCGTCTTTTGCTTCTCCTTCTGTTTCCTTTCTCTCTCAACCTCTGTTTGTACCTTCTTCAAATTCTCCATCTCCTCCTCCATGGCTGTTTTCTCTTGTTTCTGTCTCTTCTTATGCTCCAGCAACGATGTGTCAGAATCCTTAACAGAGAAAAACATGGGTCCCAATTCAGCCAGCCACTGGGGCTCCACTGCTGTGGCACACTGCATGTACTCCTTCGTGGTCAAGATTAACTCGTGATAAACCACATACTCAGGAGTGCAACCCATACCATAGAGAGCACTACTGGGATGAAGATGACACGGCATCCCATTCCTGCAGTTAACATACTCTCCCACACCCTTTAACCTTGCTGCATTGTGAAAATATGCAGAACAAATTGCATTTCTTACAATGTCTGTATCAGGCCAACATGAGGTTATGGGGATCTTTAAGGTCTTGAGAATGTCTAGCAACTGGGATCTCACTTCTCTCGCCTTTCGGAGACCTTTCACATGCAAGAAATGATCATTGCACCAATCCCCTCGGTAATCGTGTTGTTTCCATTGCTGATAAACATTGTACAGAGTTAAGTGATCGGACTCTGGCACAAAAAATCTCTCCCTAGCCGCGTCACTCTCCTCTGCTCGATCCTTGGGTCTGAAGAAGACAGAGGGTACAGAAAGCATGGAAACAATTGTCAAAACCTCCTCAAGACACCCTAACTGTTCACCCATCAAAAGCATCTTGGCAAGTGTAGGGTCTAGTGGGAATTCAACCATTTTCCACCCAAGCTCAGTTAATCCCCCCGCATTGTTAAGGGCACCCAGCACCCACAACTGGTACAGCGAATTGAGGATATTATCTTGAGGAGGTGGATCCATGAAATCAAAATCGAGTAGATTTTCAACTTGCAGAGATTTCAGCAACAAGACCACGTTACCAAGGTTAGTCCTCTGAATCTCTGGAACAGGACTTGGCAACATTTCATTCAAGAAAGCACTCTCAGTGTACAACCTATAGCATGTACCAGGGCCAGTTCTACCAGCTCGACCAGCACGCTGGTTAGCAGCAGCACGGCTAACAGGGAAGACCTGGAGAGCATCCATACCCATCCTAGGGTTATACACCTTCATTTTCCCATAGCCTGAGTCTATGACATAGAAGATACCATCAACAGTTAGTGATGTCTCAGCAATATTAGTAGCTACAATGCATTTTCGAGCTCCATCTTCAGCTTTCTCAAATATCTTGGCTTGTAAGTCCGCAGGAAGCTGAGAGTATATGGGAAGAATCAAGAGTTTAGGAACAACTTTATTTGAAGACGACATCATCTGCTCCATTCTCTCTGCAAGAGCATAGCAAGCTGCCTCAATCTCATCTTGGCCAGTCATGAAGATGAGGATGTCTCCAGGAGGACTGGTTATGTGAATAGTCATAGCCTGCTTCACTGCACCTTCAACGTAATCTTCAACTGGAGTTTTACTCCATAATGTATTCACGGGAAATGTTCGCCCAGGAATGTGAAAAATTGGTACACTGCAAGAATGCCACAATTAGGTTGAATCTAACAAAAGTCAATAACAGAAACAATGCAAGATAACAAAGTGAAATTTACCTTCCAAAGAAATTTGAAAATTTTTGTGCATTCAGAGTTGCAGATGTAACGATCAGCTTGAAATCACGACGTCTAGCTACAACTTTTTTCAATATTCCAAAAAGAACATCAGTGTTCAATGATCTTTCATGGGCTTCATCCATGACAATAACCCTGAAACAGTTTCAAACAAGATGGTTATGGTTTTTTATTGCAAACAAAAAATAAGATGTGAACATAGGAAGCAAATTTTGTTCATATTTTCATACCGATACTTGTCTAGATCGGCATCTTTCAGTGTTTCACGCAGGAGTACACCGTCAGTCATGTACTGTAAAAGTTAAAAGCAGAAGTTTAGAGCATATCACACAAGTTTATAATTAATGTGTCCATCATCAACATAGTTACATTAAGCTACACTGTTGCATTGTAACATGAAGCACACTAATTATTTCTAACAAATACAAGTTGGGTTCACCTTTATTATGGTACTTGGCCCAGTCACATCTTCAAAACGTATAGCATAGCCAACTTTATCACCCAAGTCTGTATCCATCTCTTCACTGACTCTCTTGGCAACACTCATAGCTGCCACACGTCTTGGTTGGGTGCAACCCACTATACCGCCTATAGTATAACCATCCTCATGGAGAAACTATTCAGAAAAATCAAATGTTAAGAGGTCTATCTGGGATTTTGTTCTTGATGGATAAAGATTAATTAACAAATACAAGATATTGGCAAAGTAAATAAAAAGAAAATTATACCTGTGTCAATTGTGTTGTCTTTCCTGAACCAGTTTCTCCAACCACCACCACCACCTGATTTTCACGGATCACCTACACATTGTATATCAACAAAAAATATTACAACATTTATGAAACAAGACTGAGAGAAACAAAAAATCCAAAAATCTTACAAAATGCAAAACCGTAACAGGAGGAAAGAAGGAAAAGGGACTTGGTTATGCTATAACAAAAAATCATATGAAGATAAATATTGAGTTGACATGTTCAATCCTAGTCCCCTTCCACATGATATAAAGATGAATAAAACTATAATGACAAAGATATCCATCTCCTAATTCTGAACATTTAGACTGTGATTGATTGTGATCATTAATTACATAATCCAAAAGATTGGACGTAGTAGGTTCCTAAAATTTTGACCAAAAACGAACCTATCAATACATGCATAACCAAGAAAAAAGGCCAACCTGTAATAACTCTTCTCTCACTGAAAAAATAGGCAGATATTGTCTTTGCTCTGCAATGGTTTTTGACTTAGCAAAGTCACTCACAGCTTCTCCCTTCTTCAAATGCTGTGAAAACTTAGCTTCCTCCTTATAATCAATTTCACCCTCTTCACCCACTTCAGCAGTGTCTGCATCAATCTAGCATTTACAAAATTTTAAATAAGATGAGGTCTTCAAACATGAAAAGAGAAAGCAAAGGACACAATTACTCCAGATTCCCAGAAGAATACCTGCTCTGCTGTTTTCTCAACGCCCAAGATATCACCAAGCTTTGAGCCTGCAAGTTCCCAAAAGCGTTGGCGAGACTTGTTCATACTCTGCTTCTCATGTATTTCTCTAACCAGGGTAGACCCTTTGCGAGATATTATAGCCATGTCAGATGTTGGATCTTTCAATGGCATAATTGGCTCAGCTTGCTTAGTAAAAACAACTCTGCCATCAAGGAAAGGAGGCTTTGTATCTGTGGCCAACAGGGAAAGAGCAATTAGTCAAAAAAATGGAGTCATACCACGCAAAAATAAATTAAAACATCAAAGTTGGCCGGATGAATATTTACCATGAACGAGAAGAATAGCTTTATGCTCTTCCTCAACATCAAATTCAGTCTGAATCTCTGTACCTCTAACAGCTCCAGATCTCACCAGTTGCCTATCCTCCCACTGAGCATTATCAGCTGTAAGTTGGGACAACTTCTTGCTCTGTGCAAGGGACATCTTGGTCCCATCTCTTCTGACCTGCATTATTGACAAAAACACTTATAAGATAACAAAACCCATACAACTTGCCCTAAACAGCATGCACCAACAAATTAAATGCTTCTCAAATAAGCAAAATCAAAAATATTTCACCATATAGAACAATAAGAAAATATGTGTATAGTACATACATACAGCACATTGCAAACACTGACCCTAAAACACAGATGACGATTGATGCACAAGTCTAATATAGTGAAACATTACAAGTCTGATATAGTGAAACATAAATTTTTAAAATATAGGGTACAATATACTTAAGATACATATTAAAAACAATCAAATTCCTCTCTCTATATAGATTAGAATAACTATCTTTAACAAGAGTGTATACCCAAATGTCATTCACCCAAAAGCCCCCTAAGATAGTAGATTGCAACATAAAACATATCCATCTAGCTTACCAAACCACATAACTGATCCAAACTAATTCATGTTACTCATAAGAATAACTTTCAAAGATTTCAATCTTTACCTAGATGAGATTAAAGGAAACATAACCAAATTAAAAAATCACAATGAATGAAATTTTCCACGCAACCACCTATAAACTACAATATACAAATGATAAGATGTAGAACTTCATCTCATGCAAGCTTTTCCATTTTATCAGATCTTCTTATGGGCAGTAACTGGAGTTTATGTACTTTTATATTTTAACTGGTAGCAGGAAGCTAAATGACTAACAATTTTGCAAATACAAGCAAGGAAAAGTTAGTTTAAACATGTCAAGAAATTCTAAAAGTTACCAGTCTCTTGGCCAACTCAGCCTCTTTTTTCTGAAATGAAGCTTCATCTCCAAGAAAAAGTGACGAGCTATCGCCATCAAACAGTGTGCCACCTTCCTCTCTGTCATACCTTCACGATATAATTATAATTAGATTAAACTATAAAAAATGAACAAAATAGATTTTGCAAATTAAAAACTACAATGCGATGTGAAAAAGAATCATCTACAACTTCAGTTATATCACCGCTAAGGTAAAACTTGCATGATGAGTCCCTTTTTGAATCCATATATCAAGCAATTTAAGTCATTAATTGTAAAAGACAAGCACAAAAAAGGAACCATCACAATATTCCAATGTATCATTATTATGCACTCCGATCAATGATAGCACAACAACTTTCAAATTCAGCGATTTTAAAACAATATCAACTAAAAAATACTTTTCAAACTAGATTTGGATACCATGCTCGGTCAGCGTCATATTCCATCTCCAAACGCATGCTTTCACTAATCTCATACTTGTGGTCTTCAGCCAATTCAGACTTATCAGCCACTTCATCCTGGACAATCACAATTATATAAGTTGATGACATAGCATGCATATTAAAACTAAAAAGTAATCCATAATAATTAGTGTGAAAGAAGAAAACTGGAAGATATTCAGAACTTATATTTTAAAAACATTTATTTTACTTGTTCAGCATAATCTATAACGAATTATCAAATTCACAAGGGAACTAACTATCAGAAATTAGATGCAAAATATACCTGAAACGGAATTGAAGATTCAGATGAAAAATTTAACTGATGTGACCGTCCACTGTGTCTAGAAACAGAAGATTTGGCTGAATATCCAGAAGCACGTATTGGGATAGGAGATGGAGAAACATGGTCCCAGGGGGAAGATGAATTAACTACATTCAATTCAACAAAATAAAAAATATTAAATCATAGACTGCCATCATAAAACTGAACTATAGGGATTAAAAACATTGATGAATGTGTGTTACCCCCAATCCATGGTGAAACTAGTCGTGCATCTGGTGAGGCACCTAAAAACATTGGGGATGGTGAAGGTTGATGACGTCTAGAACTAGAGACACTGTCACTTCGTGGAGTTTCACTCCAATCCCTTTTGTCATCATCCCAGTCAGACCTACCTGCAACTGCAAAATAGATAATGCCTGAGTCATAAACAATAGCTAGGTCTTTCAGTTCACTGAGACTAATTGTAAAAAAGCGTAGTTCAATAGATACTTCTTGCTTTCAGTACTTGGATAAACCCTAGAGTAAACAAAATATAAAAACGATAGAGCAATAGATATTTCTTGCTTTCAGTACTTAGATTAATCTGAAGAACCCGAGAAAAAACAGACAGAAAAAAAGAAACATAGAACAATAGATATTTCTGGATTAATCTGAAGAACCTAGAGGAAACAGAAAAATAATATTTACTGTGATCCATTTCTGAGAATAACAAATTCTGCTTGTTTGGCTGCAAGATCACTCCGAAGTCCAAAATTATTTGATTATAGCGCAAGAAATTTTAATTGCAATGAACACTTATATTTATAAACTATACTATGGATCTCGGCCTTCCATTTCTAATTAATATACGGTTATGCGATTCTGTTTTGATTTCATCCGCGCGTTTTTTTCAAATCATATATTTTTTAAGTTTAATTATTATTGTTAGGTACATTAATATGTATATTTTTTGTGTGTTGTGAATTAGACAATTCAAAAATTTATTTAATATTATATAATTTAAAATATATTTTAAGATTTAAAGATGTATTTGATATTATTTAATAAATAGGTTTATAAAGTATACCATTTATAAATATATTTCAAATTTATAAATATATTTCAAATTATATAATTCACAATATAATTTTAAATGGCAAAATTTGAAAATGTATTTGAAAATGTACTAAATAAATTATAAATAATTTAAACTTTTCTAATAGTAATAGAAAAATTACTTTTTTTTTAGTTATATGGAGATAAGAAAAAATTAATGAAATATAATTGATAATTTTTTTTATTTAGATATTTTTATTTCTTATAAACTCATAAATTGATGGTTGTTATTATTTAAATATGTTGTGACATTATTCTAAAGACAAGATTGATATTATTTAGATTTATTGTGATATTGTTATAGAGATAAAAGATATATTTGATATTATTTAAATTATTCTGAAGATAAAATATATAATTGTTATTATTTTAATTTGTAATATTATTATGATGAAAAAAGATGAATGAGAGGAGATAAGTAAAAAAAAATTATATAAATAGAGGGTGATCCCTAAAGGCAACGGCATCACCACCTCTAAACTTAGATGACACAATTTGAAAATGTACTACATAAATAAATTATAAATAATAATTTCAGACTTATCATTTTCCATACAATATTTATGGAACAAAAATATTAGAAAAATATAAAAATTAATTTTTTTCCTATTATACAATCATTTTACAATTAATGCATTATAAATATTGTTAACATGTGTAGTAGAATGAGAGGTTAAAGGTTCAAGAGAAGAACACATTCGTCTTCTTCTATTTCATTTGGCCTAGAAGTCACTTTATTTATAACTAGCGAAAACATATTACTTGTATATTTATATTGTTAGTATAAATTTAAAGTTCATTCTAATAAATATAAATACATATTAAAAAATAAAAAAAAAATTATGACTGCACCTATTCATATATTGTGATTAAAACATAGTCAACTTAATATTTAAATATGGTAATAACTTAATCATAATTATTAGATATATTTAAAATTTATGTCTCAATTTATAATATTGATTGGTTTATTATGATAAAAAAATTTATCATATAATAACTATAATTGTTTAGTGAAATTTAACTCTATAGTCTATTCATATATCAGCATCTATTAGAATCATTTGTTGTAACTTATAAAATTGATAATTTATGATTTTTTAGTTGAAAAAAAGAAAAGACTCATTTGTTATAATTTTTTAATATGATAATTTATTTTTAATAAATAATAATTTTAAAAATAATCCTTAAATTTACAAATTTTAAGATCTATTTTGTTTTTTTTATATATATTTCATCTCTCAACTACTAAATTTGAGTTTGATGTTTATATCACATTAATTTTATAAAAATTAAAAAAATGTGAAATAAATTAATTAGATTAGTGGTACATTTCTTCTCTAGATTATTCATGTGTCACACATTTTACCATTCAATTTTTTTTTCAGGCATTTTACAATTGTAATTGCCATTTAAGTTTGTTGCAATTCTGATTTTGATTTCATGCGCAGCTTTTTAAAAAAAAAAAAAAGTTTAATTATTATTTTTGTCTGTGTTGTGATATTATTTTAAATTATAAAATCTAAAATACAATTAAATTTTTTTAAGTTTAATTATTATTGTTGGTCCATTAATATGTATTTTTGTGTGTGTTGTAATATTACTTTGAATTATAAAATCTAAAATATAAAAAAAAAATTAGACAATTCAAAAATTTATTTCATATTACATAATTTAAAATATATTTTAAGATTTAAAGATGTATTTAATATTATTTAGTAAATATGTTTATAAAGTATACCATTTATAAATATATTTCAAATTATATAATTGACAATATAATTTGATGATGGCATAATTTTAAAATGTATTTCAAAATGTACTATATAAATTATAAATAATTTAAACTTTTCTAATGGAGATACGAAAAACTTAATAAAATATAATTGATAATTTTTTATTTAGATATTTTTTTATAAACTCATGAATTGATTGTTGTCATTATTTAAATATGTTGTGACATTAAGATAAAATATATGATTGATATTATTTGGATTTATTGTAATTATTCTAGAGATAAAAGATATGATTGATATTTTTTAAATTATTCTAAAGATAAGATATATAAATGTTATTATTTAAATTTGTAATATTTTGACGAAAATGATTGATGAGAGAAGATAAGTAAAAAAAAACTATATAAATAGAGGAAATGACATCATCTTTAATACTACTTCCAAACTTCCACTACTTCAATTTACAATACGGTCATAAATGTTTAAACATGCATTGGTAGTATGATGTAGTGCTAAACGACACGAGGATCTAATTCATCCCTAAAAATAGATTAATGGATTAAATATGTGTTTTATCATTGTACTTTTACTCAAAATTTGTTTTCATCTCTAGTTCAAACTTTAGACCTCCTAAATACTTGTAATAAGAAAACTATTGAGATTGGTTATTGTCAGTTTTTTTTATACGTGACAAATAAATTTTCATTGTAGATTACGATGTTAAATCATTTCCTACATACTCATTGCTAATGTGGATGTTATTATAATATAGTTCATGTTGAAAATAAATTTGTTTATTATGTCCAAAAACATTAATAAAATACTAATTTCAATAGTTTTCTTACTACAAGTACTTCGAATATCTAAAATTTAAACTAAAGATAACAAAAACTTATTTTGTGTTATATGGACGAAAAAACACATTTAACACTAAATTAATCAATATTAAATTAAGTATATATTTAATAATATTTATTATCCATTTATACAAGTATGATTAGGAGCCTAAGACAAAAAAAAAAAACTAGTACATAACCTACATAATAAGATTTGGTTTTGTTTACTATTAATTACTGAGTTTTTTTTTTTAAAGAAAGAGGAGTTGTATGTAAGGTAGATGGAAGAAAGAATAATTTGAAACTGGGAAGTTTGTTATGGTAAAATTTAAAATGGTCATTGCTATTTTTTACCCTTTCTTTATTTCTTTTATCTCTTTTACTCAATTATAACAATGGTTTATTATTCTTCTTTTTTATTTCTCTAACTTTGTATCCTAACCATTTCACTATATAAAGTTAAAATATATTTTATCATTATGCTTTTATATTTTTACTAATTTTACCATTAAAGTTATAAATTTTACATATTTTATCCTTTCATCCATTAAACTTTAATTATTAAATTAAAATTATGATGATAATATGATTTATGTGAGGTGAATTTCCAATACAATATATTTTAAATTATACATTTTACTACTTTAACTTTGATATTTTCAAAAATTTTAATAATTGACCTCTCAGTTTTGAAGTAACAACTGTGGGCATGATAGGAAAAAACGTATACATAAACAACACACATAATTATGAATTAACTGTAACAAATAAACAACACATGATTTAACGTGCTTCAGTCGTCAACTGCAATCTACATCCACACGGACAACTATTAGGTTTTATTTCTTTTCTGGTGCGTACAAAATTACAAGCACTCTTATTAAAATAATAAATAAGACAATGATTAAACTCACTCACTAAATATAGTGTCTAGTCAGCCCAACCCAATTAGTCATAGCTTCATACCCAACAATCTTTCACTTGAAGTCATGGAACAATGTTCACTTGCGCTTCAACTATTTACATGTACTACTTTTGTAATTTGTCAACGGAACTCAATGTTCCACCTCTGCGAAACCCTAGCTCTGGAACGCTACTGCAACTCCAAATTTCATGTCTCGTCGATTAATTTCTGTTGATCGAATCTAGTGTGTAAACGAACAAGGTATGATATCACTCGATGAGAAAAAACACACGCGAAAGCAACACATAATCACGGATCAACGACATAAAATAAACAACACAGGTTTAACGTGGTTTGGTCGCCAACTGCAACCTACATTCACACAGACAACTATTAGGTTTTATTTCTTTCTCTATTACGTACAAAATTACAAACACAATGATCTTTTTAATTAGAAATAGGCGTTCTCCTGGAATCTTCATATGTTCTTCGCTCTCTATCATTATCACGGTCATACGAATCCTTTCTCCCTTACTCCCTTACGCACTCTTCCGCTACCACTTCTTGAATCATCACTGGAATGCCTTTTGTCACTATTGTGATCCATTTCTGAGAAGAAGAACAAATTCTGCTTGCTTGGCTGCAAGATCACTTCAAGGTTGCTAATGGCGCAAGAAATTTTCATTCCAATGAACACTTATATTTATAGACGATTTGATGGATTTCAGCCTTCCATTTCTAATTAATTTATGGTTATGCGATTCTGTTTTGATTTCATGTGCGACTTTTTCAAATCATATATTTTTTTTTTGTTGTGATATTATTTTGAATTATAAAATCTAAAATATAATCAAATTCTTTTAAGTTTAATTATTATTGTTAGGCCCATTAATATGTATTTTTTTTGTATGTTGTAATATTACTTTGAATTATAAAATCCAAAATATATACAAATTAATTTAAATTAGACAATTCAAAATTTATTTAATATTATATAATTTAAAATATATTTTAAGATTTAAAGATGTATTTGATATTATTTAATAAATATGTTTATAAAGTATACCATTTATAAATATATTTCAAATTTATAAATATATTTCAAATTATATAATTCACAATATAATTTTAGATGACACAATTTGAAAATGTATTTCAAAATGTACTAAATAAATTAAAATAATTTAAACTTTTCTAATAGTAATAGAAAAATTATTATTTTTTAGTTATATGGAGATAAGAAAAAACTGATGAAATATAATGTGTAAACGAACCAAGATCTGATGTCAAAATGCACGCGGAAGCAACACATAATTACAGATCAACTGCATAAAATAAACAACACAGGATTTAACGTGGTTCGGCGCCAACTGCAACCTACATTCACACGGACAACTATTAGGTTTTATTTCTTTCCCTAAATTACAAACACAATGATCTTTTTAAATAAAAATAATAAAGAGGACACAATGATTAAACTCACCCACTAAACATGGTGTCTAATCAGCTTAACCCAGCAGGGCATAGAGACAAAGTAGAGAGAGAAGAAAGGGCCATAACGTTAGGAAAGAGTAATGAGGGAGTGGTGGAGAAGTTGTAGGCCTTTCAAAAGGTGAAGGTGTCCAACTAAGGGAAGCTGGAGGTGTAGGACGCAGGTGCATAAACAGTCCTAGCACCAACAAACCGATTGCAATTTCGAGCATATTTATGCTTCTGTCAGATCTTCCTCTTTGCCACTCACCTCTACTCGTATTTAAAAATTATATATTTTCAAAACTACTTTTTAAATTATTATAATTAAGAATAAAACTTAAAACTCTAATTCAATCAAAATAATTAAGAATAACATATCTAACTTATTCAACCTCAGTCTAATTAAGCTGATTCACTACGGTCCATGTTTAGCTGATTCGGTCTGTGCGAAGGTCAAGTCGAGTCGATCTAGTTTCAAGTCGAATCGAGACGATACAAGTCTAGGTCGAGCCGAGTCAACCTAATTACAAGTTAACCTGAATCGACCTAAGTTCAGGTTAAGTCAGCTCAGACCAATATCAAGCTGAATCGACCCAATTCCATGTTTTGCCAAATTTACCCAAACCGAATCGAGTCTGTTCGAGTTCAAGTTGATTTGATTCGACCCGAACTCACGTGAAATCTCCTTTCATATTAGTTCTAAGCAAATGTTCTATTTTCAATTCATTTTTAAGTATGATTCCGATATAAACCGAAAATTTCAGAGTTATCATTTTTCATACTATATTTCTGGAACAAAAATATTAGAAAAATATAAAAATTAATGAAAAAATATTTTCTGTTTTATTCAATCTGTCTTTCATCTATAGTATTATAACAGTACAGAACCGTACAAATTCTATTTCTAACATAAACATCTGTAATTAAGACTAATTATAGACCCATTAATAGTAATTATATTCCTATAATTAAGTCTAATTATAGACTCATTAATAGTGATTATATTCCTGTAATTAAGTCTAATAATGATTTTGTCCGGTAATATCCCCTCAAGTTGGAGCATGTAAGTCTTGAAT
>Ga0123342_1001610_pt1 | contig 37927 bp, 23 predicted proteins | sample Turbeawhitnodule_FD_89960 | JGI IMG/M metagenome (GOLD analysis project Ga0123342, IMG submission 89960) | Root nodule microbial communities of legume samples collected from Mexico - Turtle bean Mexico white nodule | ecosystem: Host-associated > Plants > Roots > Nodule | place: Mexico: Nepantla...
CCGGCCGACCGAAGCACGCGAAGAGAAAGAAGACTTGAAGAATAGGACAACCAAGAGTGAAGAAGACACCTTGTATCGACGTGGATCAACATTACTCAGTCCCCAATATCCATACAGGTACAACTAAGGTTAAATTAGATTTATTACGATAATTTAAAATTATTATTTTTAATTCAGCTGTTATTAAAAGTTAAATAATACAATAACGATTGTAGTTTGATGATAATTATGGAAAAAAAAAGTGAAACCACCATAACACCTTTCACGATCATCATCATTTCTCCTATCATTGTTTAAGACAACTTTCAACAACCGTTAACGTAAGCACAGTCGTCAAAATCAGCATTCGATGAAAAAATGTAAAATAAGTGTCATTATATATATATATATATATATATATATATATATTATTTTATTTTATTTTATTTTTATTTTTTTATTTTTATTTTTTTATGTTGTCTCTATTTTATAAAAAAATTTCATCCAAAATATATTTCTAAACATACAAGTCCATTTATACATTTTTTTTATCAGAATTCACTTTAAAAAAATTAGTCTAATTTTCAATCAACAAATTATCATTAAGATAAACTCTAAATAACTATAACTATGATATTATATTAAGAAGTAAACTTTAACCCTAATTCAACCTTACAAAATTGGGTCATAAGGTGAGATTTACACTCATTTATATACTATGAAATATTCTTATGTCTAGGCGATGTGGGATCTCCAACAATAAACTTAAAAACTTCTGTTATTATACAAATATGTTAAGATTGAAAGTATTATATATAAAAAAAATATAAAAATTATTGAAGGTAGAAATAATGAATTGTAAAAATTAATCTACTTACCAACTAACCTAAACTTTTATAAAAATTAATAAAATTACATTGTCTACCTACTTCTAATGTAGTCAATTACATATAAGTCCAATGGTTAAGTACATATAAGAATAACAATATTTATATAAGTAGGTTAAGTATATCATCAATAAGTAGTTAATTTTTTCTTAAATGGTAAAAAACATAATTTTTTTACTTGATATCAACCTCCATAACCTTTGGTTTGATTATTCTACTACAATTCAAAATGAATATGATTAAATCGTGGAAATTTACATTTAAAAATAAATAAAAAATATGATTAAAATATTTTCAAGTACATCTATATTTTGTGATTTTACACTCAATCGATTACTTAATATATTATATTTGGAGTAAGCATAGTACGAAAACATTGATTATAAAATAAATATGTAAACTTAATTAAATACATGTAAAAGCTTAGTTTTCCTTATTAATCTTCAATCTAATCAAAGGACGTAAAAGGTTTCTTGTGTAAAGATCAAAATCATGTAGTAGTACGACCATTCATCAATATGACAAGTAATTTCCAGTGATATTTGCATTGGAAAATAACTTATCTATAAAACACTTATTATATATATATATGATTGGGAATAAACTTGTTTTCCCCTTAAAACCAATTTATTGTTGATGTAAATTTAGGTTTAAGCTTTCATGTTGCTTGTTGTTGAGTTTCTAATTTCCTATTATCATATTTAATTTATTAGATCCCTTATCTAATAAAAATAGTTGTACTTCATTGCACTTCTATAGAGGTTATACAAATGACCCTATCAATCTCTAACACATACTGCTAGAAAATGATTCCTAAACTTTCAGGATAAAAATTTTTAAAAAAAAATCTTCGCCTAATATTTTTGAACCTAAACACCCTACACACTTTTAAATTTCCAAAAATACCTTTCATTTTTTCAAATAAAAATTTAAAATTGGAAATAATACATTTTAGAAAAGCATATTCATAAGAAATTATTGTGTTGTGGAAATAAAAATTTGGAATAAAAATCAAAAATCAAAATCTTATTTTGAAAAAACAATTCTGCAATACAAAAAAATCGTTTTGAAAAAAAAATCCATAAACATATTCTAAAAAAAGGAGGTCTGAAATGTATTTTTATTCCCCATGCATTGATATAATTGATACAGAGGGAGTAATTGTCTAAAAATATGGTGTCTTGGTGTTTTAGGACTAAATGGACAAAATGTTTGGCAAATTCTTCTTATACCCCAACCATTTTTAAACCTGCACTCTACACACTTTTAAATTTCCAAAAGTATCCTTCATTATTTCATTATGAAAATAAAAATCCATAATAGAAAATAATACATTCTTAGGGTTTAGGGTTTGAAAAAAACGGATTTGAAAAATATTATTGTGTTATGGAAATAAAAAATTTAGAATAAAACTCAAAAATGAAAATTTCATTCTGAAAAAATAATTTTAAAATAAAAAAAATACATTCCAGAAAAAAAAAAATCAAAGAACATATTCCAGGGGTCCAGAATGTATTTTTATCCATGTCCCCATTTTATTTAAAGAAATTTTCGTCATTTCACATTGAAAATCTTCAAATATATGGTGCAGGAAGTTGCCAAATATTTTCCTTTGTGATCAAATATTACTTTCGATCCTTTCATTTCCATTTTCATAGGTTTTGAGTTTCCTAAAAATAGGAATAGGCCACTTAAGTTTCGTTTCTCTTGATTTTATTTTTTATCTTTTGTTTATTAAGAATTTTAGCCTAATTTCCTCATGCTTTATACTCTTTTTGTATTGATTGTTAATGTGCCTTTTAACATTAGCCTTGCAATAAAAGGAAATAAAAAATAAAAATTAGTTTGGTCCAAACAAGTGGAATGGTGTACATTTTACAAATAATATTAGAAAATGAAAAGGTACATTAGGATTAGGATATCGAAATGATAAAACGTTACTAATAATTTATTGAATGGTAGGGTCCGTCCCAGTGCTAAATGGCAAACAACTCAAAAGCTAATATGTTACAAAAAAAAGTGTCAATCACATCCTCAATGTGGACACATCTGATGAGATGTCATTTTGGCATTGCTTTCCAGTAACTAATAGTATATCCCATCCTCTCTCCATTGTCTCTTGGCTGAGAATACATTCAATCATGTCATCACACAAAGAAGATTATGGTTGAGTTTGAATGCCTAGGGAATCCTATATAATGTTTTGCCCCTTACTCTAGCCACCAATGAAGCCTAACCGGTGAAGAATGACAGCCAAAATGAGCATGCATATTGCTAAGATCATGCCAGGCCTCCCTAGCAGCCAGTTCTTTGTCTTTTTTGCAGATTCAACTCCTCTTTGAAGCCTGTCTGCCCAAAGCATCTACAGAGACAAAGTGAAAAGCTTCATCTTAGTACTACAATAAGTAAACAATAATACAACCACCCGACCTAAGCTTATCTACCCCCTATAATATGTTTTTTCAATTAACCAAGGAATTACCCTGAAGCCAAATATTACAAGCTGATCTCACTTTCACTTGCATTTTATCCTACCTTTTCTAGAATTGCCACAAGTCTATTTTACTGTCCTCATCTTAGGTACAGAAATTTATTCATGAATTACAAACCAAATGAATATAGTGTAGAATTTGGGCATGAAGATACCATTTTATCCAAGCTCTCCGGTGACATGGATGAGACGGCTTTTTGAGCTTTTGCTGCCTCTTCTGGTGAAAGTTTGACACCAAATTGTTCACCCATGTTTGCCATCATTTCTGGGCTCATATTTTTAATCATGGATGTGAACATCTGCCAAAACAAAATTAAACTTTTGTTAAGAGAATATATGTGTGTATGTGTGTGTATAATACTGAAGACAAGAATGTATCTAGATAGAGAATCTGTAGTACTTGTCAAAAAAACACAAAATGAGCATGCGAAAAGTCAATCTCAGACAAGAGTGGTGACAACTAAAAAGTAACACGTATTCATAATTAAAGAGTATACCTTATCAGAAATTACTTATAGTAACATGAGTACTAGTAAAGAGGGAAACTTGATTCCGTTAAAATTCCAGACAGGTACATGAAAGAAAGCTAGTGATCATTTTATGTACTTAACCAGTAATACAAACATACCTGCCGCATGGCTGGATCTTTCATCTGGTTTTTCATCTGTTCTTGTAGATCAGTACTCGAGGAAGGAAAGTTAGACTGAGAAGCACTTCTCATATTGGAAAACACATTACGAGAAGAACTTGATTCCCCAAAATTAGTAGTTTCATTAGTACTTGATGATGGGATGTTTGACTGATAATTTCTTTGGATATCATCTACTGCTGCTGCTGATGGAATAGATTCTTTCCCTTTCAGTGAGGATGCCATTTCAAACATCTTCTTAAGGTCATCAGCAGGCATTTTACTTATCATATCACTTGCTGCTTTAAACATGTCAGGTGTCACATTGGGAGGCATTGATCCCGGGTTGAAAGAAGAATCGGGGGGACCTCCTCTAAAATATTGGTTGTCCCCTTGAAATGAAGAAGCCATGTCAAGCATTTTTTGCAGTTCATCAGGCGCCATCTTACTAATCATATCAGAGGTAGTTTTGATCATATCTGGGGACACATCTTTGAATTGGCCAGCATTCAGAGAAGCCAGCGTGGCGGGATTGGTGTTTGAAATGAAGTTCTGGAATGACCTATAGAAAAGAAGAAAAACATGTACTGATAATTAAATTAAAAAATAAAACACAACATGGTTAAGTCCTGTTTGGGTGAATTTTTCCATAAACATTTATAAGAAAAGAAAATAAGAAAGAAAAATGAAGTTTCTCCATAAACTAAAATTAGTTTGTGTAAAGTTAAAACTCAGATATTGGATATGTCAATATAAAAACTTCTATAAATTAGCTTATACATAAGCTAAATTTAGCTTATCGAGAAGTTTATTGCGTTTCTTTTTCTCCTATAAATGCTTATAGAGAAGATTATCTAAACAGACCATTCACACCTTTTATAAAAATGTTAACTACCTGACAGCTTCAGGATCTTTTCTCAATGCATCTAAACTGTCTGCATTTGATTTTGGATTTCCATTGTTAGCTGTACTGCTACTCTTAGAGGTGTCACTAGATTTTTTTTGAACCACTGTTTGTTCCAAAGAGCTTAGAGGAGGCACATCCTGGCCTTCTTCAATTATTTCTTCGATTACAAGTCCTACAGACATGCAAACAAGGTTAGCCTAAATATGACATTTATTACAACCATAAAGCTGATGGGGTAAAGGCAAAGTGAAAGGTAAAATAGAAAAATAAACTGGGGGTACACATACCACTAGTCGATTGCTCACCACCTCCCATTGTCAATTTTTCCTTGGCATCCCTGAAATAAGCACTTCATATCAGCTCATTTCTAACATATTAATTCTTTTATTATAGATTACACAAGATTCAATGGAAAAAACATAAAATGGTAAACATATCACAGATATAGTTAACTCAGCATACAATCCAATACTTACATTAACTTATGTAGAATTTGAAGAAAAATTACTCATTAATCATAATTAGAGACTCATAAATTACATCAGTAGATGTGTCATACATATATTTAATAAGTAGATCAATAAATATTTCCGTTTATAAGAGAGGTGCAAGTATGTAAAAGGAAGTAACATCACACCGTAAAAGCTCTGCAACTGTATCATCATCAGGGGAAACTTCAAGTGCCTTGCTCAGATCAGAAACAGCATCCTAAAAAAATCACGAATGGCACTAAATAAATATAACTGAAATACAATGTCAATCTTAATGTAAAAATGTTAATTGAGTCACAACAAAGCTCACATTTAATAGACCTAGTTCCTTATATGCTTGACCTCTTCGATAAAGAGCCTTAAGGTTCTTCAAGTCATATGCCAGAACCTACCATGGTTAAAGCACATTAATGCACTGCTAGGATGAAACAGCCAATTTCAAAATAGCCAATTAAAATGAACACTTTATTTGCATTGCTACAGAAGCAAAATAGTATGGAGAAATTATTTCTTACAGAATGCAATCTTTCTTTCCTATCTTCTAAGCTGAAGAATATCCACATAATACCCACTACTTCGATATTGAAGTTGGCTATTACAGTTTACGATTCAAATCATATCTCAATGGCAAAAGAAAAGGAATTACAAATACCTCAGAACCTTCTTTTATGCATTCATTATACTGCCTTGTCTTCAAGTAACAGGACATCAAGTTGAGAGAACATGCCAGAAGAAGCTTTCTACTTTGGAAAGATGGAATCTCTCTAATGTTTTCTTTAGCCTATAATATTAAAAAATAAATTAATGTAATAGAATAAAAAAATTATAATTTCATCCCAAGTCTCAATTCTCAAAACAGGAGATAGGAAAAAAAAGGTGTGAGAGACTGTAGAGTGGCCACAGAAAGTTTACTTACAAGCATATACTTCTTCAAAGCTTCACTGAACTTTCCTTGACTATGAAGTTCATTGCCCTGCATGATTTAGTTTTAGTTCATCAAGGCACACAATAGATATTTACAGAAACTGAATTTGTAATAAGTTATCAGGGTAGTACATAGTGACACGATGCATGATTTAGTTTTAGTTCATCAAGGCACACGATAGATATTTACAGAAACTGAATTTGTAATAAGTTATCAGGGTAGTACATAGTGTCACATTCGTGTCGTGTAACTATTATGCAATGACAGCATGTACATTTTTGGATTAGAACATTCCATTGAACTAAATAATTATCCAAATGTAATTTCATTAATGTATCTATCTCAATGGCTCAATAGTTATGGAAAAGCATTTTCCTCACTGTATCATAATTTGGTTTTTCAGCGGATAATTTTGGTTTTAAGGAGTAACACGCTGTCACACTGTCATAGTATGCATCCAACAGGAGCAATTAGAATGTGCTTATTAACTACTCTTTTATACCCCAAACTGTCTTCCTTTTTGCCTACAACATCGATTCATTTCGCTGTCTCAATTCAGGCAAGTAATCAATATATAAGATTAAAGAAAAAAAATTCCAGTGGTTTACGATTCATGTTTTACAAAAACACGTTCTTGCAAACAACTCACCTGCTTCTTCAACATCTCAGCTGCACTCAACTGATATTTGATCTGGGCATCAACCCGGGATCGCATCGCTGCCACTTCATCAGGGGACGCATTGGCCATCTTCTCACCAATCTCAGCCATTTCTTCCGGACGGGTATGCTTTAACTGCTCAGCCGCAAGTTTAAAGTCTTCAGAACTCATGTTCCTCATGCTCTCCGAGGCCATCCTCATCAGCTCTGGATTAGACATCATCTGCAATTCCAAGTAATATTACACAACACCACAACTAACTTTGATCCTATATACAAACCTCGGCATCAAAACCCAAAACATGTTCCCTCACATCAAAAACCAAACATTCCATACCCTAATATTCAAATTTCAATAACACAGGAATTATAAAAAAAAAGGGTTTAACATAGCCAAACGACATTTATAAAAAGATTCAGATTTAGAGCTTCTTCAACCAAAATCGCATATTTTTGCACATTTTGTACCCTCCGGAAAGGGTTTCACAGAGAGATGAATTCATAACGAACTAGAGTTAATTCTGACCAAAATTTAAAAAAGAAAATTCCCCTGGCAGAAATTGTGGCCGCATCAGTCGCTAATTTTTTGAAAAATCAACGACCGCGACAAAACTGCAAATGCCACAGATATTTAAAAACCTGATTCTGACATTGCACCTCAGAGCACCAGAGATAATACGAACAACCCCACAAAAACACAATTGCAGGGAAAAGTAAAGAAGGATAAAAGACATACCTGTTGTTGGATCCGAGCCAACTCAGCAGGTGACATGCGACTCATCTGCTCCTGAGCGATCCTCATCAAATCCGGATCCATCATACCGTTGAACATTCTCGATACCCAATTCGAATCTGAACAACCCCAGCACGCCAAGAACGAAGCTTGAGACAATTCTGGGGGAAGGGGTGTGTGGCTTTTGTTCTTTGGAATGGAACAAACCTTGCAAAAGTTAAAAAACGTTTTCTTTGTATGTTTGTTTTAGGAAACTTGAGGAGAAGTGTTGTGTTGGGTAAAATTGAGGAACAGGGAATTGTAAAAAGATGGGTCCGATTTGGAGGTGCCGCCTACCAAATCTGAAAAGAGGAAAAAGAAAATAAAATAGGAATGAAACAGGAAAGAGAAAACCAACACGAACAAACAAGACTCCAATATGCGTAAAGAGGGTCGAATGAGATTACTCTCTTGTCCTTCCCACGTTTTTGTGATCTTAAATTTCTTCTTCTTCTATTCACTCACTGCTTGTTGATTTCTTAATTAATTATGGAACACAAATGCAATGTTGTTCCTCTGCTGTGATTGGATGCTATTTGCTTATCACCAGATAAAAAAATTATTGTATCTTATTTTCAGTAATCTTTTTATATATTTATAAGATATAACTAATTATCACATTTTTAAAAAAAAATTTATTATTGTTTTTATTGCAGATAGGTTGATAGAGTAAAAAAGTCAAATTAAATCAATTCAAATATATAAGCATCTATTCTAATATTTTCATATTATAAGTAACTAAATGGTATAAAGTTTAGACAAAAATAAACACTATCTTTCCAGATGAACTCAATTATTTATTTTATAATTGATCATTGTTGTGAAAAGAATAATATTAAAGAATACAATATTTATATTTGTATATAAAGAATATTGATCTTCATAACTGTTTTTTTTATATAATTTTTTTTATGATTCTACCTTATTTAATGTATTTCATTTTATTAGTACAATGGAGTTTTTTTTTCATTTCATATTAATTACTTAAAAAATAAAATAAAAAATAAAATCTCACATATCAAATAAAATAATATTCATTTTCAATCACTCTCTATTCCGTTTCAAACAACTTTATTATTTGGTAAAGTCATCATTCATTTTGTATCTACCATAAAGAGAATCTTAATCTTAACGTGAACATTATCAAACCCTCCGATCAGATCAAATAACCTTCATTTTCAATCACTCTCTTCACTCCATTTCAAACAACTTTATTTTTTGGTAAAGTCATCATTAATTTTGTATCTACCATAAAATGAATTCTAACTTTAACGTGAACATCTCTGATCCCAAAACCACCAATGGAAGAAAAAAAAACTTGAAGAAGGAGAGAAACTCAAACTAAAAGAGAAAAAAAAAGGTTGATTAATCAATTCATCATTTTTCTTTTACATATTATTTTTTACTTTAAAATTTGATCCATACAAAATTATTTATGTATGTATGTTAAATTTCTATCATAGTAGAAATTGAGCAAAATATAAAAAATGTGGATATACAAACACAAAAGTGTATGTTTCCACTAGTAATTATAAAAGTTATAATATTTAGATAAGACTAATATATCATTTAGTTTTGAATCTGTAAATAATATTTTTATTCATATTTTAAGATATGTTTATTTGTATATTATAATTCAAATAATCATAATTGTTTTTTATCAAACCATTTTCTCAACTTTTATGATGAAATACATCATAAACCTGTTCGAAAGATTAAAAATAAATGTGATTAGTATACGAAAGAAAAATATATTAAGTAGAGGAGATATTTATTCTTGAGGAGAGACTTTGATAAAAGTCTTTGTTATTCTACTAGTTTTTACATTAAGATGATTTGTTTCGATTTGCTTCTAGAATGCATTTAGATATTTAAGAGAAAGAAAACAAATAACTCCTTTATAAATGAATATTTTTCTTCAAGAGTTACTTTATTCATTTTTCTTCCTTATCTTCTTGAATTTCTATATGATTATTATTTATTGTGATGCTTCCTTGTTCGTTGCATTTCCTTTTCTGTTTACTACCCTATGAATGTCAACACCTAATCATTGACCGAGCATAAGTGGATTTTTTTGAAGATAAATGTAGAGATACTTATTGAAATACTTATACATGTTGAGTTTGTGTTTCAACAAGTCGACCTCCTAAGTAACACCTTCTTTAAATTTGGATCAAATGAATAACAAAGGTAGTAAGACGTGACGAGGGAGTGAGATCTTCAAAAGGATAAAAAAAAACATTGGATTAGCTCAAATTACAACAATTCGAGACTCCAACAAATTTGAATGACATGAAGAAGGAAATGTACATATAAAATGTAAAATGTTTAGCTTAAAGCACAATAATTTCAGTTTAGGAAAGGCAACCAAGAGTCTCTAACAAACTTGAATACCATGAAGGAAGAAAGGTAGACATAAAATGTAAAATCCATAAGGGATGATTAAATGATGATAAGATGGAGTCGTACAACAATGTTTTTTTTATCAGCAATGAATTAATAAAATTAGAAAGAAACACTTTAGGGGTATTCCAACCCTTATGCAGCACATACTCCTAGTTTAAGCGTTCAACAATCAACACAAAGTTAAGTAACCCACCACTTAATTCAACAATCTTAAACTAGTTACAAAATCTTTGTTGTCCACACATGTCCTTCTGACTCGGGTATAGCTTTTGCAGGGTTCCCTGAGCCAAACATTGAATCCTTACCAACTACCAAATTGTTCCCCAAAATGACAATTCTGCTGCAGCTGAAATTGACAAAATTGATCTCTGGTTCCTTTGTTTTTGCTTCAGTTTGAAGCACCAAATTCCACAATTTATAGGTACTGAAAGTTTAGCAAGCTACCAACAAAATGTATAAAAACTCCCTCCCTCCCCATTGGGTCTATTCAGAACCAACATAACTTAAACAACAATTGAATTGCCAAAGTATTCAGACCATGCTACCAAACCACTTCCATGTCCATGTGGTTACCTTTACTCACATCACCCTTTATTTGCTTCCTTAGTCTGAACTATGTTAGCAGCGCCTCCATCGGCTTGTGGCACCCATATAGAAAACATAATTCCAGCAGGAGGTTTGTGTTGATAGATGCTGCCATAGCATACATTGGACCTCCCGAAACTCCTCTGTATAGAAATAACCATGCCTCCACATGTAACTTCCATAACTTCCCATAAGAAAGAGTGAAAGCTATTGGCTCGATCCACTTAAAGACCTACATATTCCAAGACAAAATTGTTCCCTTATAAACCAAAACAGACCATCATGACAGACCTTAATAGGTTTTAGGCTTCACCCCCCTCACTGTATTTTATCGCATTTTACCATCTTACTCAGTGAACACAGAGGAGGCACTGATTCGGATTCAGATGCCAATCGTAGAAAGAATATAAAAAAGAGTCTTCCCTGTGTTTCAACCACAGACAAGAAAGAAGTTGAGTTGCTTGGAAGATTTCCTCAGAATCAGGAACCCCTTGCCTAAAGATCACATTATTCATGTGCTCCCAAATACAACGTACAATCGCCACCCACACTCCCTTCCACACCTTATTCTGTTTCTCATACAAATGAACTAAATAAAAGTTCACAAAGTGATTACAAATATCCTTATTTTTGGCTCCCAAAATGCTTATCCATCTAAAGCAAAGAATCCAAACACGATGTGCATAAATACAATCCAAGAACAGATGTTGGGAGGATTCTTCTGACTAGTTACAAAAAGCGCATAAAGAGGAGTTCACTACAACTCCTCGTGTCACAAGATTATGACTAGTTGGTATTCTGTTTAAAAGGATTCTCCAGACAGTGATTAGAACTTTTGGACAAACTTTGGTCTTCCAAAGTAGACTAAAGACACCATTACTTGATCCGATGCCTTGGTTGGCCAAAAGGGTATATGCTGATTTCACAGAAAAAAAAACCCTTGGAATCCCCTCTCCATGCAATGTAATTCTTAGAGTCCTTGTACATAACACTCATAGACAAGATTGTTAATAATTCTTCCTCCAAAAACCGACTACCATTAGAACCTCTCCCTCCTCCATTTTAAGTGCCAATGCCACCTATAATCATCCCAAAAACCAGTCTCACCCACCATTTGATTCAAAGACAAAGAATATAATATAGGATATAAACTCTTGAGATTATTGTTGTCAACCCAGGAATCCTCCCAAAATCTGACTAGGTCCCCAGATTTGGCTTTCCATGCTATAGCTTTTTGAAACCAACCTTCACCCTCACCCTCCCTGCAAACTTTAACTAAGTCTTTCCACCACCAAGATTGACTATTCAACCGGGCGTGGTTAATACCCGATTCCGCTATATATTTAGACTCCAAATTATCTTTTCACTTCCCTTCTCGTCGCTCATTAACCTCCATTTCCATTTCGCCATTAGAGCATAGTTAAATTTCCTGATATCTTTGATTCCTTACCCACCTTCTTCTAGGGGTTTACAAATATTCTCCCAACTTACCCAGGGTATAAACCTGTTATCTTTGCCCCAAGCCCAAAGGAATCTCCTTTGTATACTTGTGTACCGACCCATCCTCGGGCGTTGACCAAAGTCAAACATGGTGGGACCCATCAGGGGTGCTATGAAATGAGTAAGGGAGTTGACCGGCCTCAGGCGTTGACCGGGTTCAGACCAAGAATGTGCTTGTACCTGAGTGGTGTCACCCCCGATACCTACGGATAGGAATGACCGTGGAGGAGGCGGCACAGTAGGAGGCAGCACGGTAGAGGCGTGGAGGCCTTGTGCCTCGGTACCCCAAACAGTGATAGTAGACGAGAAAGGTGGTTTCCAAGCCACACCCCCAGTTCCAGTAGGGAGAGACCCAACTCACGAGGGATCTGTGCATGAGGCGTGGGAACGCGGCAGTACGCGCCATCGTTAAAGACCCACTGGGACAAAGACGACCCGTGAGGGCCACGTCCCAGAGGGTGATCTGCATGCATGGCACGTGAGGAAGGCGGAAACACTCCCAGGACGAATGACTAGGAGCTTGGACGCATGAGTTGGCACCCAAGCAGTCACCCCCCGTGCAGGATGCACTCCGAGAGGGGGGTCTTACACACTGGGATTTCCCTAAGTTTGGGCTACAGTGTTGTAAGGCTGCACCCAAAGATAGGCTTAAGTCAGAGGAAGACACGTGGCAGAAGCACAAACAAAGGTATATAAAGTCTCGCTACTAACAGACTAAGGTACGTTTTAAACACTTTACACACAAGTGAACTGAGAGCGAGGGAGTTTGAGTTATGCATTTCTCTGAGCACGGTGTTAGTGGTGTTCTGAGGCGGAAGTGCAACGGTGTTTTTTGCCATAATTGACTTGAGTGTCGGAGTGCAAACGGCCGCAAGGGCGCCCATTTGTCTCTCTATTTCAGGTATTCACGGCGGCGAAGGCTGAAGATTGGAACGAAAGCAAATGAGTCCTTGAAACGTAGTTCATAGCTACGCACAAAGGTGATCAAGTCAACCGGCAGGAACAATTTGTAATTCTGTTACAAACCAAGAACAGAGCTTTAAAGAAAGACAAGTAGAAAAGTGGAATGGATGTAAAGACTGGTTTGATTAAGCAACATCTTCCTGCCATAGACAAAAATCTCCCTTTCCATATGCTAAGTCTAACATTAATTTTATTCACGACGGGCTCCCAAAACAATGTGTTTTTAAAGGATGTTCAATATCAGTTGAAGTACCTATATATGAACCTTGAAGTGTGGCAACATGTCTCTAATATAAATAAATAAAGTAAAGTAAAAAAATATTAAAATAATGTTGAAGATTCCATATCAACCAAAGACATAGTATATAAATGAGTGCAAACCTCATCTCATAAATTGATTTTATAAGATTAAATTATACTTAAAATTTATTTTTTAATATGATATGAAAGTCATATAGAATTTATCTTAACGCGAAAGTTTGTTAAGCTAATCAGACGACCACCCATAAATATATAATCTTACATCGAATTTTACAAGATATCGATGTCAGTGTCAGTTTTACAAGATTGAGTTAAACTTAAAGTTCATTTCCTAATAAAATAATATATTAAATTATTCTAAAATAATTTTAAATTATTTTTAAAATTATACTTTACAAATTATTTTTAATTTAAATTTTATTTGAACATTAATTATATTTTAAAAAATTACTTTTACATTAAGTTATTTAAATTTTTTATTTCAAGAATTATATTTTAAATATATTAGTATACAATTTAACCAATCAAATAATCTATAATCTTTTCACTCATTTTTTAATTTTTCTTTCTTCATTTCAAACAATATCATTTTGTATTCGTTTTCTCTCAATCCTCTTTAATCAAAACAAAACAACTGATATTCAATAATTAGTCAAAATCGAGAAATATGTAATATATTGTTTAAACAATTTATTTTATTTTTATGTTTATTCAGTTTATAAATCTTCCACTTAATTGTTATTTTATTACCAATATATTATTTTTTATTTTTTAACATCTAAAAATGTTATATATTAAAATACTATATATCTCATCAACACACGTATTTAAACAATAATTAACAATTTTTCAGAAAAATATTAATTCATAAAAATAAAGTTGTGTCTGAATGGTTTCAAATTAAAAAAATGACGTTGGTTTGGTAAACTGCAATATTAACAAGTTAAGAAAAAGATAATATAAAAAATATAAATGACGAACTTAAGCACAACTTCTTTAATTTATGCATAAAAAGTTTAATTTTGAGCATTTTTTAAAATTTATGGATAAATTTACTCATGTACTTAAATGATCTCGTTTTCACTTTAAGACGTTGAAGTAAATTTTTTTATAACCAGAGGCTAAATTAAAATTAATAATTAAATTGAGAGAGCAAAATTGTATTTCAGCTTAACCTATAAATTTAAAGTACACTCTATTTATTAAAATATCTTTTATAAATGTTCTATATATGTTTAAAATTTTTGACAATTTAAAATTATTTAAAAAAATGAAAGACTGTAGATAACATTTGAGACACGTTGGAAAAGTAGAGTGTGTGATCAATTCAAATTAAAGAATTGGAGGGAAACCATCACATTTCCGTTTCTCCCAAATCTCTGCGTCTCTGATTCCGACGTTCTCACTTCCGAATCAAACCCTAACAACGCTCTGCAAACTCCATGGCGGAAACGTTAAGCCCAAACCCCTTGGTGGGTCAGAAGCAGAGGTTCCGTATCCAGTCCCCCACCGCTAACTTCTTCTTGGGCTCCAACAATGACCAGCTCGAGCGCGCCGAGGCCCGAGCCGCTCGGGCCGCCGCCATCCGCCGAAAGAGCCTCGGGTTCAGCCAACCTCTTCAGGCCAACTCGGATCCCTGCCTCAACAAACAGCAGATCCTCGATTTGTTCCAAAACTGCATCAAACTCGCCAGCGAAAACGTAAAACCTAAAACAGTTTTTTTTTTTTAATTAGAGACTATTCTGTTTTTGTTTTTATTTTTTTTCGTGTCTGCAGAAAATTAATCAGAAAAATACGTGGGAGTTGAACCTGATTGATCACCTTACTGATATCATCAAGGGCGAGCAAGAAGATGACGCGGAGACTAATTTTCAAAAAGTATGTTCTGATTAAAATGCAGTTTGATAATTTGTGAGATTTTTGTTTTATGGGGTTTAATCGCATAGTGTTGTGTCACGTGTGATATATTTAAATTTAAACTTGAATTTTATTCAAATTCCACTGTCAAGGTTTTCGAAAAAATGGTCTGCGGCGTCCATTTCGTCCCCAACGTCAAGGTTTATGGTTTTTTTTTGCGACCATATTTATCTGCAAATTCCTGCAGCATCAAGGATTGTGACTAAATTGTAACGGCAACCACAATTTAAAACCCTGTTTGTTACCAAGTATTTTAGAAGAGTTGCTTTCTTCTTTGTCTATGGATCGCTCAAATTAGCTTACGAGAGTAAAGAACTGCTACCAATCTCTCAGCAAAGACACTATAAGCAAAGTTATGTTTATGTAGAACGCAGATGTTCATTGGAATTTTTTTTTGGGCAGGCAAGCTGCACTCTTGAGGCTGGAGTCAAAATTTATTCATTAAGAGTAGATTCAGTGCATTCTGAGGCATATAAAGTTCTTGGTGGGATGAATAGAGCAGGCCAAGAAGCCGAGCAAGGTACCCTCTCATCATTTTCTTGTTTTTGTTTTTTGAAAAATGAAATCTGCTTTTGTAGTGAACTCCCTAGGTGATTGCTTTGTCGTAGGAGTTCAAGTGGGATTGTTTTGCTTCCTTATCGTATGACTAGTGCTCTAATTCTAAAAATGCTTGTTAACTAACTAATGATTAATGAATGCCTGCATGCATGATTTCTAATTCAGAGTTCAGTACATTTACTGTTGATTTTTGTAATACTATGCTCTTAATTAGTTCTAATGCTAAGCCATGATGCCATCATGTCAGTCAGACACTAGCCTGGATGGTGTTAATATTGAAAGTGGACAAGAAGAAAACAGGAAAGAAACAAGCAAAAAGGTCTGTGGTCTATGGATTTCTGGCCTTGACTGGTTAAACACGTTGCTTAATTTTAACAGTTGTTTTTTCATGCAGTTGTCACCTTTGTCAACATTGGAATCATCTTTCGAGGCACTTAATGTTAAGAAGTTTGATGGTGATCTCAAATCCTAATCTATTTCTGTTACTTGTTTGACAAGGTTTGGAGTCGAGGTTGTGCTGAATATGGGTATACTATTGTGTGTTTTTTCAGCTGCATTTGTCGTGGATCCTCTCTATCGCCAGACAACAGCAAAATTTGATGAAGGTGGAGCCAAGGGTCTTTTAATGAATAATCTCGGTGTATATGGTGGATGTAGGGTGCTCTTTGATTCACTAGAAGTGCCCGCGAAGTGTATGGCAAAACAAAATCAATCTGATATTTCAGATACTATTGATCTTTCTTTTGTCAAAGGTGTGTTGCTTTTTAAAAAATATGGTGAAACTGTCGTTACATATGAAAAATAGCACATTCAGAGCGGAATTACTTTGTTCTGTAGATTGTATGGAGCAGATGGTGTTGGACATGCGTGTTAAGGATGAAATTTCTCCAACTCTGAGGACTATAGTAAGCCTATTTGATGAAAGTAACAGAAGGCCCACTGATGTTCAACATCACGACAAGAATTCAGCTGAAGATCTTGACGCCTCTTCTTTTAATAATGAAAGTGGTTTTGACAGAGAAGAATATGTGAACAGCACGACCTGGAGTGACGATCACGATGACCAAACGGTTGTTGCCGATGTAGGCTATAATGATGATGATCCAAGTTTTCCCAATTACCCTCAGGTTTTTGTAGTTTTCAACCATAGAAACTCATGTGACTGTCTTGAATGGGCTTTTAAAAATATTGTTTAAATATTTAATACTTGAATGATGTACTTATTTTACTATCATTCCATATATTGTTCTTGCAGGACAATGATGAGCCATTTCCGTCCCCAGACGCTGATATGGATGACAGATTTGACAATGTCGACGGATATTTGTTTTTGAGTCTGGGTTTTAATTCAAAACAAAACGCCTGGGCCGGCCCTGATCATTGGAAGTATCGAAAATCCAAAGGTGCGGTTTGGATACCAGATAAAAGATTTTAATACTTTTATATTTTTTAGAAACCAGTATGGTAATTTTTTTAAGAGTCTTTATTGTAGCCTCAGAGGTTCATCCTACTTCCGAAGATGGGTCGATCATAAAAAGTAGGCAGCCAAAGAGTAAGAGACAGGTTGAAGTTGAATTAAATTTCACAAATTCTCTTGAGAAAGAAATGCTAGATATATTTTCTACTCCCAAGAATCCCAAATCATTACTACTCCCCGAAAGCAGATTGCCTTGCAATACAAAACTTCCCGAGGACTGCCACTATCATCCTGAGGATCTTGTCAAGTTATTTCTTCTGTCTAATGTGAAGGTAGTTTCTTTTAGTTATGAGGTTTAAAGTGTTCTACTGATGAATCTGAAGGCATGGAGCGGTGTTTATTTTATATACTGATGATTTTTTATGCTTTCTTTAGTGTCTCGGGAGGAGGGCAAACAGGTTCGCAGGTAAAGTTTGCAGTTTTAAACTAGTGATTTCAGTATTTATAATGTGTGTGTGAAGTATGATTTAATTTTTAAATTCTATACTAATTTGTTAAAATATTCTATTTCATCAGAGTGTCAAGTTGATAAAATTATAATTTTTTAAAAAGTAGTTAAAACATCAAACTGTCATTTTGCCAAGCTTGACGTGGTGTAATTTGATGACATTTCTGGAGATAGATGTGATTAAATTACACCAACATCATACTTGGTGTACCGTGTGATTATATCTCTTTCTATATATGCACGAATATTAAAAAAATATACGTTTTAGCACATTTTCAGCTGTTGCTAGGTTGTGTTTTAACTTCCAGTGTTTTTTTCAGATGGATCTAGAGAACAATCCAATGAATATGAATCATTCCCTTCGTGGGACAATGGAAGTGTTGGTGGGGATGACTATGGTGACTACGGAGGTGATCTTCATAGTGACATGGAGGACTCCAACACTCTCATTACTCAACCTCGCCAGGTGGGTTTTAGTGAACAATTTGCACACTTGCTCTTGGCATAATTTTGTTAGATGAAGCGCTGAAAGGAGAACAAAATATTGCAGTTATAACTCATGTATATGCATATTTTCAAATGACAGGTCAATAAAATTGAAGTCCAGTATGACAAGACTTCCAAACAAGTTGATGTTCATGCACTAAAAATTACTATTTGGGACCATGTTCAAGAATCTGTTAAACTTCCTTTGCAGGTATGTCAAAATTCCACCATTTCGTTGAAAATGCCGAGTACAGAATATTTGTTTTTCTAGTTATAATTTTTTTAAATTAACCTTTTCCTTTTGGGTTTCTAAGTAAAACGAAATGCTTGTTACGATGAGTTTTCTTCTTAAAGACATTGTGTTATTTGAAATTTCTTTTTAGGATTCTGTTCCATTGCTAACATTGTATATTTTTTACTTAACTTTATATGTTTAAGTAAATGAACAATGTAATACTTTTTTCTCTTTGCGGTTGAATTGTAAGTACTAATTTTTACTTTGATTTGTTTTTTTGACTCTTTATTCTAAAGGGACAAAAAGATACCTTATCTTTCAGGAATATATTGGCCAACTTTCCTAGCGAATGCAATGCTGCTGCAACCATTAGTGACATCTCTCCTCACTTGTGCTTCATATGTCTATTGCATCTGGCAAACGAGAAAGGATTGAGCATTCAAAACTGCTCCAACTTGGATGATCTTACCATATGCCTTCCAAATGTTGCTGACTCTTTAAGGGGAACAGTTTAGATTCTTCTTCACTCAATTATTCTTCAGCTCATGTATCAAAAATTGTTTTGGTATGTGGCCTTTACTATTTGCTTTATGTACTGTTCTTTTGTCAAAATAAGATTAATGGACGTTAATTTCATTGGTTTTTCTTGCTTGTTCCAATATTAGCGCATTTTTTAGGAATGCTCTTTTTACCTTTGAATATTTCACCGAAAATCTTTTGACTAAACTTTCCTGGCTCGGTTAATTTGAGTTCATTTCGCCTTTTTTTTTGACAAACATCCGCTTATGAACTTTCTCAAGCATTTTTTTAGGATGGTAGTTAATATTTGAGGGTTGGAGATAACAGACATGGCTCTAAAATCTTGATAAAGAACTTGAAATCAAATAAGTCCAGAGGTTGGACTTCAATGTTCTTTACATATATAACTGAATAATCAATTTTGGCTTTGATTCATCTAACATGCATTTATGTTATAATTTTCAGATGGGACTTTGTTAATGGTGTGAAACACGTCCAAGAATGCATTGAAGTAACAAGTTGTGAAGTCTGGTTGGAGGTTGCAAATTTTAATTGGTTATGGTGGGTAAGAAAATTTGAGATCTATCACGATATCTTGTCTTTGCCCACATGAAAGTATGCAACTCAATGTAGTGCTCTTAATTTATTCTCCACTCCAGCCCGCCCATGTGTCTAATACCAGCATTGTATAAATAAAGTCATATATTGGTCAATGAGTTGCTGATTATTGAATTACACTTCCCTATTCCCTCACTTTCTATTAACTATCAAACTCAAATAATCACATTTATGGCTAATTAAAATAGTTAAATCTCATGTTTATTGCTGAATAAATAAAAAAAACTCATGTTTTTATTCAACATAATAAATTATCAATATCGATTTAGTAGAACTTTTCCCTTTTATTGTGAAGAGTAGAGCATCAAAATCCATTAAAAGAACACTTTCAAATAAACTATTCTAAGATCTTTTGAAAATAAAATAAATAATTTTTAAGAGTTACTGCCTATTCTTTTTTATTAAAGATCAATACCCCCAATACTCTCTTTATATTGAATTCTTAAGTAAATAAATGTTTGTGTAATTCAATCAAATAATTTATGTTACACGGTATTATTTATTAGACTAAGATAGATGATTCACTTGATTAATTATTTGTCAAATTCACCTGGGTTTCGCAAGGAAAGTAAAAATATAAATGGAATAATCATTTCGCTAGTTTATAGTTCGTATAGTTTTAATGACACTGCACATGTTTTTCATTTATAGCACATTTTGAATTTGAATTACATTATATTTAAATTTAATTTTTTAAAATATTTTAAAAGGCATAGCTGTAAAAATAGTAAGGTCTTAAATGAGGTTGAGTTTTCACTTTGCATTTATATCCCGTATATCTCTGGACAAAATGTGTACCTCGGCGCAGGGTTGCATGTTTCCATTTTTCGACAAAACCCTGAAATGTTACGATTAATCTAGAACAAGCAATTTTTTTTCTTGAACAAACTTGAGTATTTTTTCCTAAATATTATAATAACATACACTTAACATACTTATATTACTAATCTATTGAGATAATATATTGGTTAAGAAAGAGTTTAAATAGTCTTCTTCATATAAATTAAGACTTCTTTTACAAACTTCTTTAAATGATTTTTTAAGAGAGAAAAATATGAAAAGAAAATTAAACTAAATTTGTTCATTTTATAATTTTTTTTTTCAAATTTTAACTTATGAAAGTTTTTTTTTTCTTATTCATATATTTTTTCTTCTCAAAATTATTATTTATCAGTGTGCTCTCTTGCATTATGGACACCTTCAGTATACTAAAAATATTTATGGAAAGTCATTTTGAACATTATTCAATACTCACACAAGTGCAAAATATATTGTAGCAAGAAAAAAAAAAGATTCTTTGGTAAAGTAAGGTTCAAGAGCTGAATAACCATACTTTAAAATGATCGAGCAAAATTAATTTAGTTGATGGTCCTTTTATCATTGTGAATGAAGCCAAAAATTGAACAGGCGTGACGAAGAAGCAACAGTCTGAACCTTGGTTCGAAACTAAAGCAAAAAAAAAACCAAAAATGATAGTAGTAAATAATTTTTATGAAGTTTATCACAACATTTTACAATTTCTTGCTTTAAACGATGATACACGTGGATTGAATATAAAAAAATGAATGATAGAAATACAACAACATTTGTATGTTACACTTGAACTTTCACAAACACACGTGAGAGCCATTACTTGCCTTTTTCTATTATCAGTATCCAAAAACCATTTGCTTGAAAACTATTATGCAACCACTGAGCTCCATGGAGGCCATGTTGTCATGTATCTAAGAACTCTGCACTTTCCCTTGAGAGTGTGCATGAGATTTGGCAAGCCCTTCTTTCCACCCTTTCTGACGTGCTCTGAGTTCCCACAATGCAGTGAGCTTCTTCTGCGCCACTAATGCCAACTCAGACTTCTCCCTAGCCTCCTCGCACGTTTCCATCCCTGAATTACACTTGTCAGCTTCCTTCTGATACTGAGATGCAATCTTCTTTGCCTCAAGCAGTGCCATGTCAGCATGTTGCTGACTTTCCATGGCTTGGTTCTCCCGCAGCTTCAGTTCTTCTGTCAATAGCTCTGCAAAATTCTTTTCGGTGTCTTTACTCACTTCTGGATCAGACTTTGCACAATCTGGATAATAGTTCCAATCAAGAAAAGGAAGAGCAGCTGTTAATAATAGTTCAAACCACAAAAAAGCATCAATGAAAATAGTATGTTTTGTGACAATGCAGCAGCTGCTGCTGGCGAAGTACAACTTCTGCTATAGAGTTTTCATGTTGTTTTCTAGCAGAGGCTTATCCAGTACAAGATTAAAATTTGTTGTTCATAATATTTAAAGTGGGCAACAAATCATAAAGCAACATCTAAGGAAAATTTTAGTACAAGAAGGATTTTGACATTGACATTTAGTTTGATACCTTAATTTAAACACAATAGGTTGTAAGTTGCCTCAGCAATCTTTTGCAACACAAGTACCAAAACTGTATGTAGCAAATGACATGAATACTGGGGTGACATAAACTAAAAGCGCTAAAGTAGACCTAGTTCAAGATAAACAGATGATTTAAACATGAAAGTAGGCCAAGAATTAACTTTTTTTTTTCGCTTTTCACAATCAAAAGGGAAAACATACGAAAGATGCATGAGATTTATGATCCTAAATTATGATCGCTGAGGAGAACTAATAGTTATCTTACTGCTTAAAGTTACTTAACATTATTTACTTCAACTCCAACAGTTCTACTATACCAGTGTTGCACAGAAAAAAGTATATCAAGAATGGATGGATTATTATATAATTCACTGTAGTTCATCCAGGAGACAAAACCAACCTCCAAAGGAAGTGTTGCTCAGCCCTGCAGAAACACAGAAAGAAACTGAAATAAGTACAAGCTCAATTTTCAATTAGATGAAGACAAGGAAGTACTATATTAACCACGATGACACTCAATTGGAACTACAATAGTTGTCATAGTACGAAAAAAATGAGATTATAATTAACATGATTGTGGATTTATCAGTGATAACCGAAGGAAATAATAGCAACCCAAGGTTATGGTACTTAGTTTCACATCTGTTGTTTGTAAGTAGTTTCATAAATTTGACAGTGAAAGTGCAGATCAACATGGATGCAAATTTTAACTTCAATTGACGATTACTTTCTTCATAACTTATTCTTAATATCAAATTTAAAACAATGGTAAAGTGTAAAGAGGAAGCGGGGGAGGTAGATCAGGTTTCTTGTTAGGCACTAACATTCACTTGAAAGTTCAAGTGCAAATTGTTGTCAGCAATTTCATCAAGATTTTAAAACCCCACCGTTTCCATTGCTCTAACAACTGTACTAGCCAGTCCCATCAAGCGATTCATGTAAAAGTTTGAAACCTCTAACTCTTCACTGGTCTACTTAAGTCCAAAGCAAAAACAAAAAGCCTAGCACAACAGAGTTAAAGAAGCAAACCCCTCTGCACCATCGTTTGGCAAGTTTTATCAACAGTGTCGTCTCATCAAATCACTCATCCCGGAGAACAGAACCACAAGTTTAAGAATGAATTGCTTAAGTCAGTTGAAGTAGTCATGATTCAACTTCCCCGATTGAACTAACACCCACTTTTTACACAAATAAAATAAAAACAAAAATAAATAAAAATACCAACAGTGCCCAGATCTCAAAAACTCATCCAAAGACAGCCCAATTAAGAAAAGATGATTTTTTTAGCAAGATCATGAAACGGGTAATTGTGTAATTAAGGAAATCAGATCTGAAAGAGAACAGAGAAAGACCTTGGGGAATGGAAAGAATGGGTTGAGAAGAGCAATCACAGACGCACGGGGCACAAGTAGAAGGAGAAGAGTGGCTCACTGCAGCCAAACCTTCAACGAAATGCCAGTAGAGAGGGGGACCCACTATGTATCCTGCTATGCAGAGAGCCACCACCACCAAACTCACTCTCAACACCACAGCCTTTGATTGGTCCATAGCCATCTTTCTCTCTCTGTGCTTTGGCACACACAAACTCAAGGGAAGACAGTAATAACAGAAATCTAGTGAGAGAAAAGGAATGAGTAATGGAAAGTAAAGACGGTGTCTTTGGGGCCGTCGGCAATGCCAAGTGGAGAGTTTGAGAAGTTGTTGACACTGCTTCCTCTTGTCTTCCCCTTTCTTTCTCCATTTTTAATGTTTTTTATTTTCTCCATCACAGATTTCATTTTCGTCACTGTTACAGTCTTGCACAATTTATTCGATTTCGTTATTGTAGAAATAAATTGGAAATTTAAATATAATGTTGAATGTAAATTTCTAACAAAAATGTATATTGGTAAATTTAAATTCATTTTATAGAAAAAAATAATCTCATTATTTAAAAATAAATATTCTGTAATGCAATATATAACTACATTTATCTAACTTTTTCTTTGTATACACATTAAAAATGTAAAATAAAATTAAAGAAATAACTTTCTTTTGTTAAATTTTCTGTATTAAACTATACAATAGGATTTTTTCTTTTATTAACTTTGACTTTATCTCATTTCTAAATTTAGCCAACAATATTCTTTTATATATATATATATATATATATTATATGCATAAATTTTTTCGAGTGAAACAAAGAATGATTTATATTTTTTTACTAAAATATGACAAGGTTTTACAAAATACATCTTTCACGAAAAAATAAATATAAAATATTTTAATTTGAATATATTTCAGCTTTGATTGTAATTATAATATAAAGTAAAATATAAAATTGAATGTTGACAAATAATTTTTTTCCATATATTAGAAATAAAATAAAAATTCTCGTGGAAATAAAACATGTTAATGCAGTTGATTTACTTATTTTGAATAGGGGATCACATCTTTCCCTTTCTCAAATAATCTTCTGCGAAATGATGGATTTTTTTTTAATTTTATCACTTTTCTTCTTTCAAGGCTATAATTACTATTTTAATATCATCCTAAGTTAATAATATAGTTTTTTTTTCATTTATAGTGATAAACAAGTTTGAGATATTTTCACTAAATTTCTGTAATTTATTTATTTATTATTAAAATGGAGAGAAAAAAAATTATTTATAAGTTTGGTTAAATTGTGTAGAAATCGTGATGGTGTAAGATCACTTTAACTTTGATTAGGTGAAAGAAAGAAATCGTGTCATGATTCAAAAATATTTAAATGGAACATTGTGCTCAATATGTACAACTTTAATTAATATTTTGATTAGAATTTAATTGAAGTTATGTATAATTAACAAAATTTTAACATTAAAAAAATATTTGAAGTCATACATGATCGTAAGAACTTTATTTATTTTAGTTTTTTTTATTGAAATTGTGTTACTTATACATGACTTATTCAATGATTAATTCCTTTTAAAACAATTTTCATGTTTTTTTTTCTCAGCATCTTCATGTGTTAATTAAGAGGTGTAAACTTAATAAGTTAAATTAAATAATAATTTATTTAAAATTTGTGTTTAACAAAATAAAGAAATATTGTATTAAATATTGGTATTTTTAACAGTGTGTTAATTATAAATGAATGTTTAGATTTATTAAGTTAAATTAAGTATTATTTATTTTGAGTATATCAATATTTAAAGTAAAGAATCGATGTATTAAAAATATATTTAGCACTTAAATTTACAATATTTTAATAAATTATCTTAAAAATAATTTAATAAACTTTGTTGTAGAATTAATTAGCATGTATATTATGGTATTACATTATTTTATTAAGAGAAAAAAGTATCGGTAAATTGAGTAAACAAAGAAGAAGACTACAAGATTAAGTAAAATAAATTAAATTTAAAGTAAATGTGAACCATAACATTGTTGTTTTGAGATAAAATGAAACAAACTATTTATGAGAGGACGTTGTGTGTCATATAATGGTCTTTTTCTTTACCTCCAAGGATAGAGAGAATATTAATCATAATATAAATATATATCAATATATTATATTTTTATAATTATTCATATAAGACCGTATAAGTTATAAGAATTATATATATATATTTTAAATAATAATAATAATAGTAGTAGATGTCACATCTTAAAAGGGTTTTAAAAAGGAAAAACAGTTTATAATAACTTGTGAAATAGACCTTAAACATGATGTGTTTTATGTAACTTGTATTCTGAAAAGAACTAAAGTCTGATAGATGAATTGTGGATCTTGTTATATGAGTCTCCTATATTAATAACATTTGTGATATGAGTTAATTTTTTTTATAAACTCTTCATTCTTTATTTGTTTTATATATAAACACATTTTCATAGCTCCAACATAAATCTTTTCATAAAATTCTGGATTATCTAGCGGACTCATCCAATTTTTTTTAAAAGCTTTTCAAATTTTTTATTTACTTTATATATAAATACATTTGCATAACTGAGCATAAATCTTTTGATAAAAATCTGGATCAAAACACAACTGCAACATTATTTTTCTTGAAAGTTAACTCAAATAAAAAATTATTAGAAAATAACTTCCTCCGTTATTTATGTGTTCTTGTATTCTTATAAATTGAGTAAAAAAATGTTAATAAAATTTACTTATGCTAGTTTTTAAAAATGATACATTAATGTTTAAAAAAGGAAAAAAATATATCAAACTAAATAATATAAATAGTATAAAGAAAATATAATTTAATTATAAATATATAGTGTAAAATTAAATTAAAAACGGGTTATGTTATATTTTTTAAAATATGCAAAAAGTATAAAGTGATAAAAATACTAAACTAATATAAATAAAATAAAGAAAAATACAATTGAATTATAATATATAGTGTAAAATTAAATTTAAAAGCCGGTCATGTTCAACCATTAAAAAAAGATACATTAAAGTGAAAAATATACTAAACTAAATAATATAACTAAAATAAAGAAAAATATAACTTAATTATAATATCCTATATGTAAATATATAAAGCTCTCTCTTTATCCATGTTTCATCTTTCTTAGTTTAGAAGAAAACAAAATTGTTCTACAAACATGATGTAAATAATTGTCTTATAAATTAGAGATTAAATTAGTATTTTTTTTTTGAGAATATATTCAAGTTCTCTATATAAAATGTGTAAGGATTAATAGTTTAAAAATATTAAATTAAGTTTTGAAAAAAATAATTTAGTATTTTGTTCATTTAATTTTATCTTTGATGGATGAGATATATGAAACTTCATAATTATAAAACTGAAGAATAAATTTAAGAAATTATAAAAGAAATAATTTTTTAAATATTTGATTGTTAAGATTGATAGCAGTTATATTTTTAAATTTGTTCTTATGTTTTAATTTTCATAATTAAAGAGATTCTTTAAGTTTAACCTTTTCATTTATTATATGAGAATAAAGTATTATTGACTCACTTTCTATAAAAGATGATGATATTCTGAGTGTGTTGGGAAAATCTTAAACTTCCCCATTTTACTTTCTCTCTCTCTCATATATATATTTCAGTCGTTTAAACAATCTTGGATCAATTTCCAAAATGGAAAATATTCTAAAAAAATTATTTTGTTGGTTTATATATTTTCCAATTGTTTGCTTAAACTGAAAATGCTTAGTTTATTTTAAAAAAACGTAATTACCAAATTACTCAATGCATTTGAATAATATATTAATAGTAATAAACCTTTAATTTAGTAACTCCTTAAAAACATACTGTATCTATGTCTATGCATAAATAGTTACATTATGTAAACATAGAAAATGCATCATATGCATACAAAATATTCTGTTATATTCATCATGCTTTTGTTCATAGTTTCTAAACCTGATCAAGTAGCAACAGTGTTTCTAGATAGGTGTACAAAGAGAGATGTTAAGATAGTTGATTTGTATATTGTAGACATGGGGATCCTATACTTTCCTGTCTCAAATAATCCCTTTAGAAATGGCCAATAGCAAATTATCAAATAAACACTACAAAAAATCTCACCAATTCCACACTCCTTCTTGCTTTTAGTTGCCACCACTGCTTGCATTCCTAATAGCTTGATCATTATTGCTGTCAACTGCAACAATAAAATGGTAGTGCCTGGCAAGAAAACTAGGGATTCATCGAAGGTGTACCTGGCAGCATCCTTGTCATCTCCAACATCATCTGTTGGGGGTAAATCTTTCTTTGTTATGTCAAAAACAGTTTCAGATATTCTTAATTTCTTAAGAAGGACACTGAGAAAAGCACAAAAACCAGCATTCATGGGTGTTATTCTTGACATCCTTTGATTATTCCACCATGCTTTAACTGATAGCCCTTCTGCTAAATATACTGATACAGTGTATACCTTGTAAATTACAAGAAAAGCAACGGGAATACATATGCCATGGTCCTGAATTAAACAAAATACAAAGTTAACCTTCATATTATATGTATTCAAAATAAATATAAACATAGTACAAAAGTTCACCTTTGGAATTGAATCAAAACAAAATATATGGTTGTATCACTAAGTAAAAAAATTCTATTTATCTCCTTAAATTAGAGATGATAAATGGGTTGGATATGACAGATGACCTGTCAACTTATTATCATTTAGCCAGGACAACTCAACCTTTTAAACTTGTCAGTCTATATTTGTCTATTCCGTCTAATCCATCACCTTATCGGGTTAGCCCGTCAGTCATCTTTTTTATTTTTGACACTTTTACATTGAAAATGTCATCCTTTTAAAATAAATATTTGTGGTTGTCAATATTTTATATAGAAATTTATTTACATTAATTTCTTTGTACATCATATAATTCATTGAAGTATTATTGATATTTACTTTATTTTGTTACATATTAAATATTTTTTTGATTAAAATATTAAAGTTTAATTCAATTTTAAAGTTATTTCTTGTATTTTTATTGTCCAAAAAATGATATAAATCAATACAACTAAATAAATAGATAAAAAACAAAAAAAAAAACAAAAAAATTGAAAAGTAGTGGGTCAACCCACCATCTCACAAGTCCATCGTATGAAAAGACGTGTTACAAATTTCATCCCATATAATATTTGTGGGTAAGGTCGTCCCACCCCACTTTTAACGAGTCAGTAATGAATTTTAGGATTTAAAACAAGTCGGACTATCATGTTTTACCATCCATACCTTAAACTAGTAATAATTACTTTAATCATTTTCCCGATCATTTATATTATAAAGAAAATTTTGGGAATGATGCCAAGTAATAAAAAAAACCTACAATCTCTTATAGAGTTTGTCTAATATTCTACCTTTTATTTAGTCTCAATTTCTACTTTGATGGTTACACTTAAGTTATATTTAAGGATTATATAATTAACAATCCTCAAATGTAAAATTATGGATAATTGATTAAGTAAGAGATGCTTTATGCAGTTTTAAAAGCAAAAAGAGAATAAAGTAGAGTTGGATTTGTGTTTTGTTTAAATGTTGTTGTTGTTTAATTTGTTTACCTGTGGCAAGAAATTGGAGTTGGTGATGATGCAGTGTGCAAGAAGAGACGCATAACATACTTCAAAGAATGGTCTTAGCCCCCAATTCATAATCCACATATATGCTATGCACTGCCTGAAAGTAAGCTTATGAAAAAGGGTGGCAAATATAGGACAGTGCTTGCTTAAAAAGATCTCCAGCAACCCTGTGGCCCATCTCTTCTGTTGGGCCATTGTAGTTGGGCCACCTCCTGGAGCAAAGCCTGTGAAGGCAATGGGCCTTGGTGTACACAATTCTGATCTCCAACCTTTTTCATGTATTGTCAGTCCAGTCAGCACATCCTCTGTTAGTGATCCATATATCCAACCCACCTATAATTTCCATCAAACCCATTTCAGCTTCAATTTCAATACAATATTATACATGAAAAATAAATAAATTATTTTGCAAGTAAACCTTATACACTTATTTCTCATCCTTATTTATTTATTTTTTTTTTCTTAATACCACTACAAGAAAATCATGAAATAAAAATCAATTTTTAGAGACCAAAATAATTAGTTGCAATAGTAAGAAACTAAATAATTGGTAGTTAAAACATTGGTTGCTAATTAGATACCAATTTAAAAACTATTTAAGAATAATAGAAACTAATTTACAAACCATTTTTTTTAGTTTATAAAATGGTCTCTAATTTAGTTACTATTGCAATTAATTATTTTGATATCTAAAAATGGGTTTATATTTCATGATTTTCTTGTAGTGTAGAATGTATTTTATAAATAATCCATTATATAAAAAGAATGTTGAGTTACATTTGTTTATTCTCATGTCTTCAAAATAATCGCCACGTTTCAATTGCATTAATAAAGTCTCACATGTAACCTAAATATAAAATATTAGTCTCCAATACTTATAATATTATTAGACTATCAATTTCATTGTGTATTCACATTATATCAAACGTGAAAAATAAAGAGATGTTATAATATGTGTCATGATACAGTATGATTTTTATTAAGATAAAATTTTAATGACTCTAATATTATGTTAGAAAGTTATATTGAAAAGTTGACTTTTAAGTCTAATTTATTTTCGTAAAAGATAAGAAAATGTAAGATTTAATATATGATGAATTACAAATACAGTTAAATCTTAAAATAAGAGTAATTGTTCTCTTTATATATTTGAGTGAGAGAAGAGAGGTGAAAACATAAATATCAAGTAATCTTAGCTATATGTATGAATAGAGTTAAATAATAATGATTTTTGTCATCTTCACTTTCTATGATGTCTTGTCTTTTACACTCATTCACGTATTAAAGTATATTTTTTTTATAGATTATGTGGCTGTAAAAAGTTAGCTAAAACTAATTTCAAAAACAAATTATTTTTGACCAATTTTAAGTTTGATTAATCAAAGACTTGCACATGTTTATAGCTGGAATAACTATATTTCTATAAACTCTCTTAAATGGTTGTTTAATATACCTGTTTGCCCCATCCTGTGCCATATTCATATCCACAACCAGCAACTTGGCTTGCCAAGTCAATAACTTGGGCAATATTAATAGCATTTGGCGAACATCTTCTTCCTTCCAAAGCACAACCAGCTGACTTCATAATCTCCTTTGAAGCTCCAAATTTTTGTTTTAATTCCTCCTCTGATATGCTGTTTCCTGAAAAAATGGCTAGAATGCGTTAGATTAACAATAAAAATTAAATTAATAGATGCATATTTCCATTCACGGATATGCTGAAATTAATGGTTTACATCAAGAGAATTTTTTATATAAATTTGATGTGCTTAAATTAGGTTATTTTATATTTAAACCAACTTATTGACAATGCCATGAAAAATGTTCTGAATTATGTGTATGTAGGTTGAAACCTAAACTAACACAATTTTTTGTATGATTGAAAAATTGCATAAAATTTTGTTTTATGCAATCGAATAACTAAATATTTTTTTTTCTTGAGATGCTAAAGTAATACTATCACTTGATTTTCACTTTTATATAAGGATTAAAACAGCAAACTATATACTGAACACAGTACTAAATTATAATCGTATCTTCAGAAACTGAAATCATGACAACATAAAGGTATCTCTGTAACATGTACCCTTGTGAACGTAATCTGGAGAAAGACCATAAATAACTTTTCTTCTATGGAAGCAGTTTGTTCCAGCGTAGAAAGGCCCTTGCAGTCCAGCTAATCCAGTTGCAAAGTACTGCATTATATAGAAAGAGATTTTCTTAGAAGTAATAAATTGACCTAACTTATATGGTACTATAAAGAGTAGTATTTAATTTCAACCACCTTAATCAAAATTGCCATCTGGTTTCCAAAAGGGTCGTCCTTTAATGTAGCATAGAATTGTTGGGGAAATTGAGCAAATGCAACTTCTTTTTGCCCTTGGGGATCAAGTAAAATGCACAACGCATCATGAACAATCTTTGGATTATTTACAATCATGTCACAGTCCACGTTCAGCATAAAGGGAGCATTGGTTATCAACCCCGAGACTCTTGTCTGAAATATAATTGGAAGTTGAATCAAAGGAGATAATCTAAGATTATCTGAGTTTGTGATGAAAAACATGGCAAAAAGATGAGTGTAATGAAGGAGTTCACAAACTGAATATGCTAGTGCATACAGCAAAACCTAACCACACGAGACTTACACAACTTTTTACTATATATGCACCATTGAGATTCACCATTGATGAAGTGAGATTCACCATTGAAAAATATCAGAAAAGCAAAATAGACAGTTTCTCACCAAAACATTCATGGCACCAGCTTTGAAATGATGAGAATGTTTTGGCCTCTTCTCTCTAGATATATAGATCAAATGCGGTAACCCATCTTCAAGCTCTTCTTTGTTCTCCCATATAACCTAACAAATTCATAATATAAGTAAGCAGTGGCATTTTTATTAAAATAAAGTGAAAAACATGTTCAAGTTATTATACTTTTCTAAACACTGCTGAATCCGCAGAATAATTGAAGAGAAGTTCTGTTTTTTTCGCCAAAAGCTATCCATGTTTGCACATCAAAATCAGATATTGCACAAACTCACGCACAGTGTATATGATTAATAATACTATTATATTCAGATTCAACCTTTTATTTAGGAAAAAATTTTGTTATTTTTTAGACGGGCAGCGAAACCAGTGTGCCCCTATACTGTTTTGCTTGTAACATAAACAAAACAAAATTTACTATTTAAAAACAATCATATGACAAGAGAAGATACGTGACGTAAATGAATATAGAAAGAATAAGATTTGTTTTGATATCGTTGAATAGTTCAACACTTGTGACTTAGATAAGTGTTGAATATACCTTGATTATGGATGGATGATTTGTCTTCTCAGTGTTTGAGAAAACAGCAAAGTCTCCATAATTTGGATTTGATTTTTGGGATGCTTCCAATTCTATTTTTCTGCTAAGATCACCATACATATCCTGCCGACACACAACGACACAACCATTTTGAAAGTTTCTGGTCAGAGACACCATCTTATTTTAATCTTAAGTCAAATTAATAGTAGTTTAGTTACTATTTATTGATTTTAGTTGTCTTCATGCTTTTTATATATTAGTAGCCAAAAAGTTTTATTTTTGGCATTACATATCTTTTCTCTATTTGTTGAATGTGGTAAAATAGTTTATCCTTTTTATCTTTCAGTCATACATATAACTTCTCTCCAAAATTAAATCAGTTGAACCATCTTCACTACAAATAAAATCACTAAATATAAATTAATTTTAGAGACAAAAAATAATTAGCTGGTATAGTGACTAAATTAATTAAAAACAATTTTAAATACTAAAAAAATTATTGGTTTCTAAATTAGTTTATCCTATTGATAAATAGTTTCTAAATTGATATCTAATTACCTATCAATGTTTTAACTATCAATTATTTAAATTTTAAATATTTGGTAGGTAGCAAAAACTTTCATAACTAATTAATTAATTAGTAATTTAGAAACTATTTATCAATCATAAAAACTAATTTAGAAAATATTTTTTTTGTCTTTAAAATGGTTTCTAATTTAGTCAATATAATAACTAATTATTTTTGGTTTCCATTAAATGATTTTCTTGTAGTGCTTATCCTTAGTATTATCAATTAAGATTTCAGGTTTAATATTATTAGTTAACAAAAATCACAATTTTATTAAATCTGTTGTTTGAACTAAAAAAGGTGAACAAGATGATGCTAAGGCAAGTTACAGTTTAGGTATATGAAAAAATGCTACTTACATTTTTTTAAGATAAAATCATTTAATTAGTAAAATATTGAAAACTATATTGATTTTTTACTTTCCATTATCTAAATTTACAATTTTTTTTGTTCTCTCTTTTTGTGATTTTAATTTTTTTTCAAACAATCATAGGTTTTTTCAATATTATAAATACATAAAGTTCTTTCAAATATTTAAATTCTCGTATTATAGATTCATTAAAATCAAACCAACATAAATCTAATATTTAAAAGAAATTTTATTAGTTATCACATTCCTATATAGTTTTATTAAAATTTACAAAAATTGTATGCTAAAATAATCTTCTAAAAATCTAATAGATGAAATTATTTTCATAAGAAATTAAGAATGTCTTCTATGTTATTTGACAACTTTTTTTTTAATTACCTATCATTTTTTAATAAATATAAATAAAATATATTTATATTTTAGACCCTTTCTAAGTCTAACTTTATTTTGTATATGTAACATTTTAAAATTTTTTACTTTGATTATACGAATAGTAAATAAAATTTAAAATGATAAATATATATAATGATACCAGGTAGTTAATTGAACAAGTAAAAGACCAAGAAACATAAACAAATGTCCACATTATACCAATGAAAACTTTCCTATTAAGGAAATAAAAAAGACGTCTTCTCCTACCAAAAACAGCAAGCTGATTTACTTAGCAACAAATAAAACATGCCGTCTGATATATACCATAAATAAAAAATAATTTTTTTTTCCTGATATATAATTTTAATTTGATTATAATGTATTAAAAATTATAAAATCAAGACTTACAACAAATAAAATTTGTGATATATTAGAGAATGTGATGATATATCAGTTTTTATTATATATATATATATATATATATATATATATATATATATATATCACCTATTAATTGAAACTCCATTCTGTAGAAAATAGATTTGAGGAAATTATGTATTATTTAACAAAGACTTAACAGACTGTTTCTGTTTCCTTTGTCCAAAAATTTATAATGTTTATGTTTGCATTATGATATATATAATTATGGAAGTTACCTTCATTTGTAACCATTCTTGTTTGAATTGTGGTGAGTTGTTGAACGTGGAGACCTCAAGTTTGTCAGAGAAGTATCTGAATGGAGCTCTAATTTGCACATCGTATTTCTTACAGAATGGTACCCAAAACTTTGCAAATTTGGAGGCTTCTTGAAGAGCATAGAAAGTTAGGGGGGAACAACCATCGTCAGAAACATAACAAGCAAGCTTGTGAGGTGGGTAATCAAGTGCCAACAGAGACAACACAGTGTTCACTGTGATAATGGGTGGTTCAAGGACAGAGTCTGCTGTTGTCACAAACAAATCCACTGGTGGAAGATCCTGCACACTGCTCACAAAACTCACTAATAGCAACAAAAAAGGCATGCATGCATATTTAATGTCTACACTCAAAATTTTACTCGCTATTTGTAATGATAAAATATACTACTAACTCATCGTTAGAATAGAAATATTTTTTATCAGTAGCAGCAAAAGTTGCTCATAGAAAGAAAGTAACAACAACTGTTGATGATAATTATAGGTTTTATAAAAGAAAGTAACAAAACAGTTGATGGTAATTGAATTAGCAAGGCATTATAAATGAAAGTATAGTTAGCTTTTTGTAAGCAAATGGAGTCAATACCTTTGTAAGAGACGTTCTGGGTAGGTTTTGATTACTGCTGGACTCCACTGAGTGGCGAGGGTGAAAAACCAAGAGATGGTGAACCATGATTCGCAGACAAAAGCAACAAACCAAGGGAAAGAGTAGTTGTTGACAGAGATAACACGGTAGCCAAGCAGCAACAAGAGAAGGATTAAGAGCAAACTCTCCGTTACCCTTTTATAAGTATGCTTGTACCAGTGTTTCTCATAGAGGGGGAAAGAGTTTTGGTTGGCCATTGATTTGAGCTAAGATGTTAAGAGAGGTGTATGTGAGTGAGTATGAGGACAATGAACCAAGGTGTATTTATAATAAACAAATGAGTGTCGTAAAACAATTACACATGGTCATTTGCTAAGTAAGACAACAATTGACTGTTAACACTTAACATTTATTGGCCGTCCTAGATGCTTTTTTGTTGTTATTGTGGCAGCAGCCAGCTCAATAATTGGATGGTTATTGTTAACTTATTTTGCACCCAGTTTTCTAGTAACTTGTTTCATTGGCCATCAAGGTTTATACGTCTGAAAGAGAAGAAGCAAGAGATAGATAGATAGATACATGTGACAGAAAAAATTTGTGATCCGTCGCATTACGTAGATTATTAGACCACTACTCTATAACACATGGTAGAAAAAAACACACCGTGCACAGGAAGCGGTGTAGGGACAGGACCACTAAGGTGAAGATCGAAATTTTATGTGAAGGTGATCGCTACTAATAAGTATCGGTCTGCATTACGGTCCCCATCTGAGCTTTCCAGAGCATTTCAACCACACCGGTCACAAATTGCTGCTAGATATGTTCAACATGTAGATATCATATTCGTAAGCCTCTGCATATTCTAGATGGAAAAGATTTATTTGAAACTTGAGTAAAAACATACACTTCATAATAATATTACAATATTTAAAATTAAAATATTATTTTATTAATTTGTAAAGTATATACTTTTCGTGTTGGGAACGTTTAATTCTCAATTAAGGAAAAGTTGTCCTAAACACATGCGACGAAAAGCTAATGTATTTCTATCTATATAATATATGGATGAATATTGTAACAACTTTAAAAATAATCAATTCAAAAATATCAATATTCTTTCATTTCAAATTTTTTCATTTTATAAGAATTTTCATCCACTTTTTTGATAATTATAATATTTCCCAATTATATCTATTGATTAAAACAATGAAAATGAATTAATTAATTTATAATAAAAATAATACAATAAAAATAATACAATAAAAATAAGATAAATTAAAATAATTGAATTATCCTTAGAAAATCCATACTTCCAACTAGAAGTACAAATTATTGCTTCCACATTTTAAGGAAAAAGACGATTCCAATACTTGTTAAAAATTTGAGACCCAATGCTAAATGCAAATGCAATGCTAAATGCAAATGCAACTGTAGTCGTAGGGATGCTCAACAAATCTCTAGCCATTAAAGCAAGATTTGAAAAGTGTTAACTATTATATTTCCACCATTCTATCATATCCATTTGTTCTAAAAGGTCAAAATTCAAAGTTGGTTCATCCAAATAAGTGTTCAGTTTTGTCCTTCTAGCTTTATTAGCTACTTGAAGCTTGCGCATTTTTAACTCTTATTGTAATGTATTAAGTTAGTAACATGAATAATGGACCGCTGCAAAAAAAATAAAAAATGAATTAAAGTGCATTATTAAAGTAAGTAACTTACTTAAAAAAGACTTGATTTAGACATAGATGAGGATGAAGATTGTCCTTGTTTATGCTTTTGAACATTTAATGATGTTGTCAAACCTTTGGTAGAATATTCAACAAAATGTTTGTATAATTTTTTCTTGATCTTTTCCAATTTCAACTCCCAAGTAAGTGAATCAATTTTTTCAAAGCAAAAACTTAATGTTTCTAACTTCATCATTGGATCTAAAATTGCACCAAATGCAAGTATAACGCTATATTCATCCTAATATTTCTCAAATTTTACTATCATCAATTTAGCCATTTTCTTAATTAGTACATCCTCATCATTCACATTTCCCATCAACAAACATTGAATTTTCCAAACTTGTAAAAAATACAAGTTAGAAGTAGGATAACTTGTAGCAAAAATCAAGTTAGTGATATCATAAAAGGGTAATAAGAACCTACAAATTTTTCCAGCTCTCTCCCACTCTTCCTCTGAAGGGCGATATTTATAAGATTCATCAACCATGTGGAAGCTTCCAAAAACAAGTTGATATTTAAGAACACTTTTAATCATCAAGTAAGTAGAGTTCCATTTTGTAGCGACATCAAGACACAACCCACATTATGCATCAATATCACTAAACCTTTCATATACATTCTCCCAATATCAGCCTTAATAGTGTTTATAGAAACCATAATTGCATTAGGACACAAGTAGTTTATCCAAGTCCTAAGTTCAGGATACTCAACAATCTCTTCATTATTAATATTAACGGCCGATATCTCTCATCTTATTTTATTTCATTGATTCAGCTTGGTTTAGTCCTCTAAGTTTTAAAACTTGGTTGCTTGCTGTTAATTTCTCAAATCTAGACAAGTTACTAAATAAACTGAGGGGAACAGATAAACCTAAAAACTGAAATCAAAATATAAAACAAGTGATCCAAATGTCGGAAGTAGAAGCAAGCACTACACTGAGCGTACGTTCTCGACAGCGTGAAGCACAATCGTGCGTGGAGGAGGTTGGTCGTGCCACCGTGCGTGTCATGCGTGGAGGTTGCGAAGTTGAGGTGGAATGATGTCGTCGTGCGTGGAGGTTGCGGACACTACAAGAAAATAACAATTTAGTCACTGAATTCAGCGACCGAAAATAAGTAGTCGCAATTTGCGACCGAAATAGCCACCGAATACTCTTAGTGACAAATTTGCGACCGAAATAGTGACCAA
>Ga0123342_1001611_pt1 | contig 37910 bp, 14 predicted proteins | sample Turbeawhitnodule_FD_89960 | JGI IMG/M metagenome (GOLD analysis project Ga0123342, IMG submission 89960) | Root nodule microbial communities of legume samples collected from Mexico - Turtle bean Mexico white nodule | ecosystem: Host-associated > Plants > Roots > Nodule | place: Mexico: Nepantla...
ATATTCTCGGTCTGCCGGTCGTTCGGCCAGATTTCTGAAGATATTGACTTATCAGTCTCTCGGTCAGGCTTGACTGGGAGTCGGGCAGGCAGGTGGGTCCCGGCCTCGCCCAGTACCGGTACATATACCAAATAAACATATTCGTCGTTCGAATATCGAGAACGCAATCAACTTGTTCAATCAATCGATAATTCTTTTAATCTTAAAAAATTCATAAAATAATCTTGAAAAAGCATGCATTGTGGATAAGATCACATGTAAATGTACTTTATAAATTAAATTATCAAAATAATATAACAATATAGGCAAATAAAAATGCACAAATTTAAGTGAAGTTTAACATTATTCATATTCTACTATGAAATATACCATAAATAAATATCGAAAAGTTACACTTAAAAATTAAGTTAAATAACATTGATAGCTTACTTAAATAAATAAAAAAATTATTTAAAAGTAACATCTTTATAAATATATCTTCCTCCATTTAAAATAGGTAAAATTGGAGAAAAAACATATGCATTCGAGTGGAAAGAGTATGAAGTACAAAGTTCATTCTTTGGTAACATATTTCATTTCAATCTTCTACTCGTCCTTGGAATGTCTCTATTACCTAACTTTTTTTTTTGGAAAGTTATTATTCATAACTAACTCAATCTTTTACCTTTCAATTGTATTAATTATTGAATTGAGAGTGTAGGAAACATACAAATTTTATATAATTAAAATAGCGTGTAAAGTATTTCATCACTTAATTAATGTTGTTTTAACTTCAGTTTTTTTTTTTTCTTTTTTGCGTGTTGTGCTTAATTTAATATTTTCTTAACAATGTTTTCCTCTATAAAATATAACATTGCATATGTAACATTAGATTGTAAATTTTTCCTTTTAAAAACATTATCAGTAAATATAAAAATATTATAAGAAAATATTAAATAAAAACTAATTTTAGAAACTAAAAATAATTAGTTACTATATTTATTAAATTAGATACTATTTTAGAAACTAAAAAAAATAGTTTTTAAATTAATTTTTATTATTGTTAAATAGTTTGTAAATCGATATTTAACTCACAACCAAAGTTTTTACTACCAAATTTAGAATATAAATAATTGATAGTTAAAACTTTGATAACTAATTAAATACCAATTTAGAAACTATTTAATAATAATAAAAACTAATTTAAAATCAATTTTTTTTTAGTTTCTAAAATATCTCTAATTTAATTAATATACTAACTAATTATTTTTTCCTCTAAAATTGATTTTTATTTAATGATTTTTTTTAAAAAAAATTACTTCTAAAATAAGTTGATTTATTACTATATTATATATATATTACTGCTAAACAACAGTTTTTAAAACGTTGACTTTTTTTATTAAGTAAATGTTATTATTCAAATGTTATATAAAACTTCCAAAATATAAGTAAATGTTATATATAAGATTACATACCTGTAAATATTTAATTTATCTAAAATTGATACATGATTATCTAGATGGTATTATATGATTTAATGTACGTTTACACATTTATTTTCTCACAAAAGTCTGTTAAAATACAAATGTGATTCATTAGAGAATAAAACCTGTACAAATTTGGTAAAGTAAAAAATAAGAAAAATAATGGATTAGTTGAACAAAATAAAGTAATAATATTTTTTTCTTTAAAAAAGTAATAATATCAGGTTCATATCTCTCTCGATTTATATACTAGTTAAATCAAGTTTAGATCGTATTTTTTTAGTATATAATATTTTAAAAAATAAGTATTAATAAATTTAAAAATTATATTTAACTTAAGATATATTTCACGCTTTTATTAAATCAAAATAAGAGTTACAATAAAAAAAATATGTATTACTTACATGTCTACTATTGGTCTTCGGCTTCTTTGATTTATTCATATCATGATTTATATAATAAAAATTCTATAAATTATTATGAAAAATAAATTCAAAATGAAAAATTAAAATTTTAAAAGTAGGTTGAAAAATCAGCGTACTACTATAAATAATTTTTTTTAAGAATAAATTTTTGAAATATATTAGATATTTACTCTTAAAAAATATTAAATACTTTTAAGGAAATTTTTTAGTTAACATTAAAAAAAGTTAAATATATATATAATTAACAAAACATTATAATAATATAATAATATTTCAAATTAAAAAATAATTAAATATAATTAAAATATTAATTTATTAAATGCATGTTTATTATTATGTATGGTGTAAAGATATTACCATTCTATTTTAAAATCCTACTTCTAAAAGAGGAGTGAGATAGTGATACCTAAAACTTACTTAATCTGTTTGGCAGTTATGATAAAGACAATCTCAAAAAGATGAGCAGTTGCGTGACGTACACTGAGAATTTGATTTTTAAGGGCGTCAATTTATTGATTCCAACTGATTTGTTATATTAAGTTAATGCGTGTTTCAACGAGGACATGTTCAGACAAATTTTTATAAATATTTTAAGTGAGCAATAAAATAGTTTTATTAAGTGGAAATGAATTCTAAAATAAAAATGAAAGAAAAGTTATACAAGAAACCTTTTTTAACTTATTTTTTAAAATACTTAATAAAAGATTAGTTCAAACGTGTGGTATGAATTATATTTTCCATATAGTGAATTTTATTTTTTTAATTTAGGGAGATTATTTTAATTTCAAGCAATAAAAGATATATTAAGCAAACCGTTGTCTTGATCCAATTGTTGGACTTGTCAAATTTACGACCACAGAACTTGACTAATTTCTTCCTGCACCCCATCATTCTTCTTCATGTAGGTCATCAAATAGGTGAAATGACGAAAAGGATCCTAAGAGATTTTAAATAAATTCTATCGCAGTAGTACTCCCTCCCTCTCTTGTACATTTTTTTTACACTAATAACACTTCATTCATTAATAACTGTTGAGCAATAGAATGAAACGTAATAAAAATACTGAAATCCAATAGTATAGAAATCCAATACTGAAATTTGGACTGGTTGTTAACAACATTTTACATCCTACCAATGAAGTATTATTAGTTTTATCAGCAACATTGATTCTCAAACTGAACACATCTTTCTATGAAATCATTCCAGACAAGTTAAGTTCAAATTGCCTAATTTTAGATGTTTAATTTATTTTACATCCATCAACTATCTATTTAAGTGAGTCCAATTCATTCAAACTAATCCAACTTTAACTAACATTCTTCTGGTTAAACATGATAAAAACGAGATTGGTTGACGAGTTAGAATTTTGCTAATCTAATCCAGTCCAACTTTTAGTGAATGAGGTATACTCAGTCAGCTTCCTTTAGGTATATAAATTTAAAATTAACAACAATAGTAAAAATTATTAAACATGATTAAAGCAACCTGTATTTTCACAATAACAAAGTAAAAAAAATTATAATAACAAGTGTTATACATTAAAAAAATGTGTTATTAATTAATTATTATTATTAAATAATACAATTAAGAGAATAATAGAAAACGAGAAAAAGAATGTTTTTAAACATTTAAATTTATCTTTTCTATTTATACTCTGCATGAGATATTAAAAAAACAGTTAAAAATGATTAAATATAAAAAAAAAATTGATTAAAACTTTTATTGAAGGTTAGTCAATAAAAGTTAGTGATTAAATATAAAATAGTTGACTTCGAAAATTATTTTTAAACAATCATACATTCCAAATCCGAGTTATTAGTATATTTATTGGTAACATTTTTGGCACTATATATATATATATATATATATATATATATATATATATATATATATAAATTTCTTTTAAACGCAAAGGCTCATAAGATACTTGGTTAAACGTCATAAAAGTACAGAAAATATGCTCCTACGGGCTCAATGGGATACTTAAATGACATTAAGTTGTAACTGCCATACAGACCAGACCAGACCACACATAAAAATCGAAGTCAAACATTGAAGTCATGGACGAAACTTAATATACAATGGGAGGCCAAACGAAAAACTACATGGAACGAAAAGGAAAAATATTTTCAACTAACGAGACAAAATCTATTTTTTTTTTCTACTGCACTAAAGAATCTTTCACTTGCACCAATAACCCAGAGTTAAGGACACACCAGGCCAGAGGACACAATCAGTGAATATCCGTTCCAGTAAACTCCTTAGTTTCCAAATCGACCTCTTCCCCATGGGATCCTCCTATTTCCATTTCCATTGCGCTGCACAGCATTATTCTGCATCGACAGAACTCTCATTCTTTGCTCCTTCATGTTAGCAAACAGCGAATCCAGCGTCTGAGGCTTTTGCTTTGGCATTATATCAACATTCGCCAGATGCTTCTGAGGTGAAGGAATTGGTTGGTGCTACAAATTTACGAAAGCAAGATATTAGATTACAGAACGAACAGATAAATAGAAACATGAATCTTAAACTCACAGAATACAAGTTAGAAAACATAAACTAGTAAAGAAATACCTTAGCAGCAAAGCCTCCATTAACAGCCCTTCTCTGACCTACCGGAACTCGAAATCTGCACCAAAAAAAAGTAGAGTGTAATCCAGGTGGGGAAATAAAAAAAATTCAAAGTACTCCATCAATCAGTGAGAAACATCAGGAAGTCCAGCTCGACGAACTATCATTGTAAACCAAACAGACATCACTCAGTAATCTCTATTACTAGAGAAGTTGGGTCACTTACCATCGATCCTAGCTATATCCAACTATAAAGAAAGAAGAAAGTAATTTAAGCAAATAGACAACACTGGTCACATAGTTGAAGAACATCTCAAGTGTCAGTGAACAACTTTCATATTTTCCACATAAACCAGCCAGTTGAGACATCATCTTGCCATTGTACTAGCACCCAACAACTTATACTGCTGTATTAAACTTACTATAACCCAGAAATGGATATTACCATGGAGGCTGTCGTATATGCATATAGAGCACTTAAGAATTTAAAGCTTCCACAAGTATAATATCAGTGTTAAGTAGCAAGAAAATTTATCTGCACGGTGACAAGTATAGCATTTCTTCATCAGCAAACCACTGTATGACACCTTTGCAATGGACTAAAAGCTCCAAACAAATATTCAAAGAGTGATCGCCACACCCAGAAGAACTACCCATCGATTTACTTGAATGCCAATAACAAAATGTTTCCATCAATACCAAATCCGTGAAGAGTCCATCGTCATAACTTGTTTCTTCTTAATCCCACGAGAATGAACAGAGTTCTTTTCAATTCTGTGGCCAATGGCTGAAAAACTATCTTAGGACAATGAGTCAACACAAAAATATTAAAGTAGCTTGTTGCAATTTATGGAGGACCCCTACAGAAAAAATGATCCGTAATTTGCATTTCAGTGGGCGAATACTTCCAATATTAGCTTAACTTGGAGAAATCATCAGGTGATTGACCCAATATCATTTCAAAGTGGAGAAATTTTATAGCAAACAGATAGGTCAGCAAGAATCACAGCCCAACCACAAGGGATAGTGAAAGGCAATAAAAAGGTCGCAATTCTCACAATGAAGAAGCCTAAAGGAGACTGACCATAAATGTAATGCTTAGATGAGCCCATCCAATCAAAATGGTTAATTCCCAAAAAAAACATGCTAGTTACTTAGTGCCACAATCACTACACTCGCTTCTAAACAACTGAAATAGTGTATTGTTGTTTTTTTCCACGTGAGTCACCACTAACTATAGATAATTAATTGTCCCAACATTTTGTGCATGTGGCAGTACAGCAGTGCCCTTCGCCACACTAGGATGAGACACTTGATAAATAATGATATGCTATCTTTTCTAGCAATGTGTTCCACTGGACCAGACTCCATTTAACTAGTAACCCATTTGCATCACCAGCTAACTCAACCAATATAGCTCCAAATATCTAGCATGAACATCGTCGGTAACATTCAACATAACCCACTCAAACCACGCAGGAGTTTAGACAATAGTTTTATGAGATTATAATGCAACATTCAATTCAGACCCAAAACATAGCTGGCTTGAATTCATGATGTGTAACTCGCTCCATTTGACGAGAAAAAAAATCTTAGATATATGGAAGGCAGAATGAGTTGGGCCATGCTTTACCTGCAAAATCATTTTACAATTTAAGAATGCCACAACAACACACACTATCATCATGCAGGGTTAATGTTCACAGTAAAGAGACATCATAATAAAGTTGAAGATAAATACCTTGTTTTGTTCCAGTTGGACACCCTATTACGGTTAGGAACTCTATTCTGCAGAGGAGCAATAGCAGCTTTTCGTGCAACTTCAACTGCAGCAGGAAATTGGTTCCCCTGGAAATTAGACCTTCTTTTTGCAATAGCCCCCTGATAACAGTATATAAAAACAAAACAAAATTAGATAAGTACATGGGCAAAGAATATAAGAACTTCAAATAACTATGTCTTCAGAAACCAATGCACCTGTCTAATAGATGATCTTGATTCCATATAACGCTTGACCTTTGCAGACTTATCTTGAGTGAAATTGTTTGCAAACTTCTGAGTTTTGTTCTGTAAGGTTATAAGAAGAAAGTGAAACGGTAACCTCCACAAATATTTCAAAGCAAAAACACAAAAAGTGGAAAACAATTTTCCAAAACAAAAACCTACCGGAACTCTTCTTTGCTTCTTATTCTTCGGATTTTTAGACATTTTGATTATGTCATCTATCAATATCAAAGAATGATATATATTAGATATGTCAGAAAGAGTGAGAAGAAAAGCCATCACACAAAAGGTTCTTTTAAGCACACACCTAGTGTCATGTCCATCTTCTTTTCTGTAAGCGCAATTGCCTCGGTAGTAAGAGGTTTGGCTGCCATCTAGTACTGTACGAAGAAATTTAGTTTAAAACAAACAAAATATCCGTTAAAATAATAACTTAAACATCATCAACCAAACAACAAAACCACCTGGCAAGAAGTTTATAATACAAGACCAGTTACAAAAGAACATAGGGTTTGTCAAGAATTTAATTCAGGATTTCTCAAGAAATAGTAAAGAAGCAACAAACATCGAGTGCATGCGACATTAATCATCACAAGGAAGAAAAATAGGGCAAAAGGAATCAATAAATACCCTAAATACACGAAAATGAGCAAGTAACACGTTCCGCTATGGTATTCTAAAATAAACTGAACACATAATTAAATCGTGAAATAAAAATCAACAGAGATAACAGAACAAATCATCGCGATGCCTCCTCCACGACACCGTCAGAAAAACCCTAATATCAATAATTACACATCCATGACTCTTCACAAATGTAAAAAGATTATCATTCTCTCGGAACGAATTTTCTATTAAAAAAACATATATCCGATTCATAGCAAAATTATAAAGTGAGATTTCAACTTTTTAGGAGAACGATGTGTGCAGAAAAGCAAAAGGTTAGATGGAAGAGACTTACTCTTGTGCTATGGTGGAATTCAACAACTGAGGAAGAGTGGCAATCGAAGTTTGTTAGGGTTTTCGCCGGCACTGAAACGCAGCGAAAAGAATACAGAAAAAGGGGAAGAACGAAAAAACAAGGTGAAGGGTTCCGAAAAAAAGAGGGTGCGATATTTATGCTATGTAGATGCAGATTCGCGTTATGGGGTTCCTTAGAAACAAGGGTTTTGAATATTATTATTACCCACCCCAATTAAAACTAGGGTTATATTAAGGATTAATTGGGTCTTAACCACAATTTTCCTTCTCTATTTTTGGATTGATTACTCTGTCCTCCGCTAATTTTTAATATTACTATAGAAAGAAATTAGAAAAAAAGTGTATATTTAAAGAAAACTATTATTATATTGCTATATAAATTCTCACCAAAATAAATAAACTTTTATAATAAACTAAGGAAAAATAATTAAGGAAATGTTATTAAATTTTACGAAATGTGAGATTGATTTGATTTCATAGTAATTGAGAAAATATATTTAAATTACTAGAAAATAAATTTGTTTTCAAGATAGCATCTATATCAATGTATAATGAAGATTTTTTATTATACTGTTTTTTTATTGAGAAATTTATTCTTATTTTATGTTTTTTTATTAATATTAGTAGTTAAATTACATGACTTAAAAAAATTTAGAGAATTTGAATGTTATCTAATATTTAGGATCTGTCAATAATCTAAATAAAAGATGAATTGTATGTAAAGTGATATTCAAAATAAAATAAAATATTATTATTAGTATGTTTATATTAAAAATATGAATTTATAATTTATTTTAATAAACATGAATATATTATATTTATATATAAAAATAATTTTCTTTATGATTGATTTATATAATTTTGTTTTGTTTTGAAAACGATTTTTTTGGATGGTTAAGTATTTTGCCAAACAAAATTATATTATAAAAATAAGTATATATAAATTATTTATCTTTTCTATTTCTTCTGCTAGTGTCTCACCAAACAAATTTTTATTTTTTATTCCACTTTCATTATGCTTTTTTTTTTACTTTTATATGTATTTCACGTTGTAATTTAATTTTTATTTTTCTTATAAAAATAAAATAAATTATAATACTTATCATGATAGTTATTTTACTTTTTTATAATCTTGATAAGAATACACAATAAAAAATAATAAATAAAATTTGTAATTTTTTTAAAATTGAAAAAATTATGAATGATATGTTTTATACCATTTGATTATTGTTATAATTTAATTATTAAAGATATTTTTTAACAATTTTTTTTTAATAATAGGATAAAGACATCTTCAATATCAATCTTTATCTTTATTTGATTTTATCTTTAAAAGAAAATTTAATATTTATTTTTCTTTAAAGCTATATATATATATATAGAAAGTTAAATAGATAATTTGATATTTTAAATATACAAATACACATAAATCTATATTTCGTTTAAATAAATATAAATACATATAAAAATAAAAATAATATAAAATAAATATTTAAAAAGAATTATAAATTTATACTTATAATATAAATATATAAATAATAATATCGTTTATTCAGTTTTATTATTAAAAATAAATATATGTAAATAACAAAAATAAAAAATCGTCACATAGGTACACAACGTCTACGTTCTCTTTAGTTTTAATAATACTTGTGATATTTTTTTACAATTTAACTAAAATATATTGTCGAAATTAAAAAAAAAAACTACTATTATTCAATCATAAATTATTCTATCAAATAACATTATTAATTTATGTAATAAGTTTAAAAATCATTAAATTATTTTTTAACTTATTAATAAATAAATTTAGTTTACAATGATGATATATAAAATAATTATGTATATCTCTTTATCACTCATTTAGTGCTTTCATGTTTTTTTTCCGTTTTTCTGCCTTCTAAAAAATTTACTACGCGATAAGATTATTCAATTCAAATAAGTCTACAATATATTAATTCGTCACAAACTGCTCTATCCTACATATATTATAATGATTTATTTTTGTTTATTTTACACCATCAATACATCAAAGAAAGAAAAAACCTTAGAGTTTGACAAATTGCACCTCTATAGTTTCTTCTCACACTCATATTTTAAAAAATATGAAAATTATCCATTTTGAATTTTACAAATTAGAATAGAAATTTTGTATTCTGAATTTCACATTCAATACAATATTTTACATGAATTGTAAAATTTGAAATATAAATTTTGCGTTTTAAATTGTTCAATCTAAAATACAATTTGTTTTGCTTACGGTGAAGGTAAGAGATTGATACATGGTGTGAGGTGTTGTGGTGACGACACTAGATGTGGGAGAGTGACGCTGGAGGTGGAGAGCTGCTCTTACCGTGGAAGTTAGAGGTGAGGTTACTCAAATGAGAAGGGAAAGAGGGATGTTCGATAAAAAAAAATGAAAAATAAGGTAAAATTGTCATTTCCCTTCATCTATGGAAGTGCAGAAGAAAGCATGGAAGTGCAGAAAGAATTGGCCAAGAGTTTTGTGTTAATCACAGGCTAGAAACTTTGTTAAGTCTGGCTTCAGGAAAAATCTCAGCTTCAAGCCTTTTGCTGTCAAAAATAGGGTCTACCAGAAAACCAACTCAGGGGGTTGTTGACATAACATATAGCTGTAAGCTATCCCAATTGATACGTCAAATTTCAGAATTTTTGCTGCTAAAAGACCTAAGTTTCTTGAAGTGATGGGAAGATTTTGATAGGTTTTGATGAGGTAGCATGTTTGTTTTCATTTTCACTTTTTGCATCCATATTTTGCCTAACAATTTTAACGTCGTTTATTTATTTACACATTAATGTTAATGCATAGCATATATATCAGATTCGTCAATTTAATTGTTACACATTAAAGTTAATGCATAGCATATATCAGATTCCTCAATTTAAATGACCCGTCATCAAAACCAACCAATATCTAAGTGTTTCAGTCACAAGAACTCAACTTCAGATTCCATTTCTAAATTATACAGACTTGCAAGATCCTAGTACTGTAATGAGCTGAAAATGACAATATAATAAATCTTTATTCAATTACTGTTATCTGATAAGGTATGTACAACAAAAACAACAATGTAAACGGCATTAGTGTGATATTTACACGTTAGTTTTCAAGCCATCTTTAATTCACCGAACAAGGTGCAAAATGTGTTACAACTCTATTGAACTACTGGGCTTTGATGCATCAGATTCCAATTTGCATTCAAATTGTAAAACTGATAACCACGAATCCACCTGAAAGAGGAATCATTGAGTGAAATACGTAATCAAAGGTAATGATAATTATTATGAGTACAAAATTATCTTAACTTATACACACCTGTATTTTAGAACTGCTTGAGCATTCATATCTTAAACCATGACGAGTTAAAATATAAAAGGCGTCTCGCGTCTCATCATCTTCACGCTTAAAACTTGGGAGTTGCTCTATTTCAACAATATCTGATAGAAGTGTTGAGTCGTGAGGACTTAGATCTGCCATTTACTCCCTTCATCAATAGTTGTAATAGAAAGCCAACGTCTAAAACTAGATCATAAATATATTTGATAAAGCCAAACAATTATGCACATTTAGCTTGTTATAGATTTTGCAAAATATTTGTTGGATTCTTGCAAACGAGGATACATCCCGGAGATTCGATACTAATAAACTATTAGTTGATCCACAGAGACTGTAACATTATCTTCAACTCAAAACCTTAAGACAAATGGATTTGTAGGTTATATGATCCGAGAATTTTGAAAGTGTGACCCATCATATGACACAGGAAATTCTTCAAACAATCTATCTAAAACTGAGTTGGTTTTTCAAATGAGCGTCTGAAGGTACAATTGAGTTGGTTTTAATGCAACTCATATCAAGTACAATACATAATCAATGACGACAACAGATTTTTCTCATTTGACATCTTGTCATTGAATATACTTTACAGAATTAGCATTAAATACTTGCAATGAAGACCAACACAAACACCCAGAGTATACAATTTCAGTAAAATATATTATGTGGTAGAGAAATAAAAAAGAATGAGTGATGGAAGCACCCTTGGAGCACAGCGGAAGACTTAACAATGAGGGAGTGAAAGAAGTTAAAAAGAACACAAATTCATTCCTTGAAAGCAATATAAAAACTGGAAAGTGAAATAGATATGAAAACTTCAAACTAACAAGAGAAAAATATACAAGGAATAAGCATATATGGTAAAGATGTTATAACAATAACTACAACTTTGCATAAAACATAGGAACTGGTAGAAAAAGGAGAAAAGAAAAATAAATAACCTCATTACCTGTACACAACAAATATAAGTATAGACATGCACCATGAAGAACAACAAAGCGAGGAAGCCAATCATCTATGTCAGTGTCATCTATAGGTGGTGGTTCTCCTGGTAGTGCTGCCCATCTCTATAGAGAAAAACTATAAGCAAATTAATACAAAGCATCTAGGTAAATATTAAATAGATGCAGAAACTGATGTAAAGTAAACCAAAGGAGGCTATTCAGTAAGTACTTTTCGAATGTACAAATAGCCTGATAGACGAGCTGACCGCAAGGTTTCATCAATATTTTCCAACCTGTGAGAAACAGAAAGATTAAAAAATTAATGATATATAGAAAGCACATTTGTGTCTCTTGAAGCATGTAAGAATTCCCCACAGAGGAAAGTATTGGCTTAAGTTTCAACACTGAATTTCTGTAGTCGTTCAATGTACAAATTTACTAATTTCAACTCCAAGACTAGTGGATGCCTCTCTTACAGCTTGAAGAATCAGTACTAAGGAGTGACATGGGGAAAAATGAAAGAAAAAAGGGAGTTAAACTTCACCTATCCTTACAACACAAGTAATCACACACTTATAGACTTCAAATCTGTGGCTAGCTCTGAATTCCAAGCTTTGTTTCAAAGACTAATGACGTTGAATAAAACAAAGCTTGGAATTTAGAGCTCGCCATAGACTTTCTTCAAATCACACACTTATAGACACAAGTAATAGCAAGTATTTTCTTCAAATCACACACTTATAGAGAACTCATTACATTCTAGAAAGAAAAGACTACAGTTGTCCAAAGCTACAGAAGACTTACCGAGCTTTCAATTGAGCTTCCCGCTCTTCTATATCAGCAAGTTCTGATCGAAGTGACTCTACTTCAACAGCTGTTAGCTCCACCTACAAAATTTAATTTGTCTAGGTAACATGTAACAAAACATTCACCAATGACAAAAGGTGCTCTTTACAAAAGATTCTCAATGCAAACCTTTTCCTGACCACCATTACCGGAGCTCCATGACAGTCTCGGAAGAGTAAACAATTTGAACATGGAAACTATCTTTAATGTTCTTCAAGTTCACAGATGTCAAAGTAAGCTATATTAAGTGGTTGATTTGAAATACAATCAAACACTCCAAATGAATTTCTGATTATTAGTTGCTTTCCCCTTTTCCACCAGGACGAAAGACCACAGATGTAACAGTTTTTCCGGGTTCCGTTCTCAAGAGATTCTACACCAGATGTTGGAAATCGAGAATGATTTGGGATGATCTTTATTCCCAAGGAACATCATCTATTAAAGAGACCTGCAACAAGTGAAGATAAATCCATATCAGAGGAAGAGTGGAAACAAGACAGTAGTAATAAGTTCATAATGTGAATTATCCAGATACATGAACAACATCAAATCAGATATGAATTGAATCCTCTTCTCACATCACCATTTGCATCACTTTTCTTAACCAAGACAAATATTAAAAACCAGTTTTGCTGAATTCAAAGTATCGATTCCTTTTTCTTAAACCATGTGAGCATAACAAAAGCTAAGAATTATGCACTAACATAAGCTAAGAAGACTAGCAGATAGGGAAAAAAATATCTCCCTTTCACCTTGAAACGAAAATAGAAATCTAAAAAATAAATAAATGAATGAATATATATATATAAAAGGCATGCGATAAAAGGTGCGAATCGAAAGCAACTGACACGCACAACGATGAAACTAATTCATGTCATATTTGCTGATTCAAACCAAATTCTGAACCCTAAACTAATTCATGTCATATAAACTCGTGTGTAATGAATAAATAAGTTACTTTAGGTTGGAAAAATAGAGTGAAACTTTGAATTCTAATTAAATTAAACAAATTGTACAAAAGTGTGAAGATTATTGTTTTAAAAAGATTAATTAGCAGAAATAAATTTAAGAAAATAGGAGAAGAGAGAAAATAGTTGGTACCTTCGGTGGGAGGAAGAAGATACGAGGAGGGTAACAGCAAACGGTTTTCACCCAAAAACCTACAACAAGGACTAGTTGTTGTGTCGTGGTGGGTTACTTGTGTACACCAGTTTTACTATTTTAACTTGTTGCAGAAGACACGACACCATACTCCTGCAAATACCTGCTTTATGTCGTTTGAGGATGAGATTATTAATAATTGGTTTTTTTAATATTTAAAATCGTAAGATAAGGTACTTCTTAAATTTGATTTAAGTGCCATTCTTATCTCCAAAATATTACCAGATTCTTTTTTCAATCACTGATAAAAAAACAAGAAACCAAAAATAAAAAGATTTAATTCGTTACCAAAAAAATAAAATAAACAATGTATATTTAATTTATATCTAGGTAAGTATAATGTTTAAAATGTAGGATAAAAAACACGGATGTATATATTATATAATTATGAATTATATAATTTGAGAATAAAGATTTTTGTGTTTGTAGTCCCTTTAGTAACAAGAAGATAGTTTCACATAGCTGACTCAAAAAGATTTCTTCATTATTTTTATAATTATGATAAAAATTTATACAATAAATTTAAATTTAAAATAAATTAATATATTTATTCTTTTTAAAATTATATTAAAATCGTATAAAATTATCAAAAATCTAATAAATACTTTTTGAATTGAATATTTTACAATTCTACAAGTGTGGTACTAATGTCATTTAAGATACCATTTAAGATATTTTTAGGATGAAAAAGATTCCATAATAATTTAAAAAACTGTTGAGAAAATAAAAGATTTTAAAAAATTGCAATTTTTTCAGTAACTAAAAAGTTAAGAAAAAATTATAAAAACCAAAAGAGATTTTTGATAATATTTCAAAAACTAAAAATACGTAAGTATTTTAATTTTTTATATCGTTAGGTTAAATAATTTTATATTTTTAATTATCAGTTAGAAATCAAAATAATTTTCGCTTAACAATTGCAAAACTAAAACCGTTTAAAATTTAAAATATCATTGCATAATTTTAAGAATTAAACTCGTTAACTAAGTACCACATTCAAGTAATTAAATTATAACTTTCCCATTCAACAACTCAAATGGATAAGATAATTGATTTAGAAGTACTGTTTTGGTACAAAAGTTTTTTTAATAGCTTTATTACTTTTAGATGAATTTTATGTCAACCCGTACCAAAGATCAGCTCCATCGATTAATTAATAGTTATTAATGTTTCTCTGAATACAGATAAATAGTCAAAATACACATTAAAACGGTTACGGTTATTAATTTTATGAAAAATAATACTTTTACGTCCATATAAAATAAAATATTCCCACTTTACATTCATATAATAATTTATATTAAAAAATATAATTAAAATAATAATATATTTAATTATCAAATAAGAATACTTTTTAAATAGTGTGACTCTAATTGTATATACCCCATTTATAAATAAAGGAACAATAGGATTAAAAAAAATATCATGTTTTATTAGTTAAATAATTGTTACAAGTATATTATTGGGTAAAAAAATTTATGAGATTAAATCTAATAGTATAAGTATATTTTTTAAGTTGAGCTTGAAGAAGTTATCACAAAATAATTAAGGATGCAAGTTTTGGTCAACATATCAACTACATGATCAAAAGAGAAAATAAAAATTAAATCAATGAGATATTTTTTAAGTTTAGTCCAACCAAAATGACAATTGATTTCAATGTGTTTCGTTATCCTATTAAATGAGATTCCTTATTATGCATATAGTAGATTTATTGTTATAATAGATGATAAAATGATCATAAATATTAGTATTCAAATCGTGACATAAATATTGTAATCACTCAAGTTCACAAACAAGTGAAGTTAGTGCTATGTATTCGGTTTTTGGAGAAGATTTGAACACCGTAGACTACTTTTTAGACTTCCATGAATTAAAGAGTTTCCCATAAACATACAACATCATCTATAAACCTTCTAGAATCAACGTAAGTTCCCCATTCTGAATTAGAAAATCTTTTTGATAACAATTTGATTATTGATGAGAAAGAATAGACCAAGACCAAGACTTCCTTTCAAATATCATAATACAAGAAGAGTTGTGTCATATGAGTTTCTCTTGGATTTGAAACAAACTGGTATCAGAACTAGTGTGAGTAAGGTATAACAAACACCTAATCAATCTTCTATATTCACATGCATCCAAAAGTAACGAACATTCACTTTCAGAGGTAGGATATGATGGTTCCATGGAGAAGTGGCAGGTTTGCAAGCTAATAAACCACTATCAAAAAGAATATCTAAACAATATTTTTGTTGATTGAGAACAATGTCATAAGGTAAACAACTTATTTCAAATCCCATGAAATAGTGAAAAGTACCAAGATCTTTTATACTAATTGAGTTATGAAGATAACTTTAAACATGTTGAATTTCCTAAAGATAATTGTCACCCTAAATAATGTCATCAACCGGTATTAACAAGGTTGTGAAAGAATGGTTACGTGTACAAATTAATAAAGAATGATTAGATGCACTTTGAACATAACCTACTTGTATGACAATCTGAGTTAGTTTTGAGTTTCATTGCCTACTCATCTGTTTTAGTTTAGATAAAGATTTTTTTAAGTATACAAACTGCGCAAGATGAGAAAGATTAAGGCTAGTGGGATCAAGATTGTCGTGAAGAAAGATGATATTCATATCTAGTTGATGAAGAATATATCCTTTGACACTTGCTAAAGATAGAATAAACCGATTGGTAGCAGTTTTAACTATTGGAGAGAAAGTCTCAAAATACTCAGTACCTTTAGTTTAGCTTATCCCTTTGCAATCAAGTGAGCCTCGTACCTATCAATAGTGTCATATTTTACTTGAAACAAATATCAAATTGATTTGGAATGAATGTGCATTTAAAGTGAGCATGGAAGAATTTTGAACTGTACTGAACTGATTAACACTGAATTGATTTATATAAGGCAAAAAGATTAGTACAAACGAAATATTATGAATGAAGAAGACGTTTTTTTTACTGGAGCATATGTCATCCATAACCTTTGTGTCTAACTCATAATGACTATAAAACTCACTTGATCAGGTAGAATTGATTTGAGATGTACTGATATGATTCAAAGCAGGGGTTTAAGAAGATAATTGTTGGATAAAAGTCATTATATTGTTGTATTGTTCTTGAAAAATCTTAATGTTAGAATTGGATGGATTAGCCTCAGAGCAATATCTCTCATTGGCCATTAATGATATAACTGTATTACCAGATTTTATTGCTCCTTGCTTGAGTCGGTAACCCAGTGGAAAACTATGTTTTTGATAACACGTGTCCACCATATGGTTATTTTTGTCACAATATGTACAAAAATAGGAACTATTTCCCTTTCCATCTTGTCTAGTAAAATCGATCTCCCTATCTCTATCATGTCTTTCACTGAAATTTCATTTATCAACCACAATATTCATTAGCACCTTGTCAATCTCATTGCTACTAATGAGAAGTGGTGTTCCGGATTCCCATTCATATTGAACGATTAGAAAGAACACACATGTGATAGATGGCATGAGATCCATTAACATGATCTCTAATTCCTCCCACAATATTTTCAATCTTGTGAAATATTTTGACATCGTCATATTCCCTTTCTTTAACCTAGGTGGAAATGCAAAAGTTATACCTTGCAAAAACCTATTCCACACATCATTCCAAATGTCAACAACAAGATCCATCCACAGAATAGATTTAAGGATTGAAACCATCATAGCACTGCGAAGCCAAGAAATCTCAATTTGATTACACTGATTCCACAATTCGTGCAAAGGATTGTGGAGGGGCATTGACGGAAGACTTTCGTCAACAAATCACAACTTGTTATTTGATTATAAGGATGTTTACATAAACCACACCCATTTCTGATAATTATTTTTAGTTAAAAGGGAAGGAACGAAAACCAAGACTAGATTTACCAAGACTAGATTTTCATTGCTACTAAGATAGTATGGATGGGAGGGATTAGTAAAGTTGTCTAGGGTTTTACTTGCCGTGATGAAAAAATAATGAAAAAGAACAAAGAAGAAAAATAATGACTCAAAACTCTAATGCCATATTTTTATATACATCATTTGTAAAGAAATGAATGTTAAACACAAGAAAAATGATAAAAGAAATCATGAAATAGTTATGTTTTATTAATTAGATAATGATTACGCATCTATTCAAATTACTGAATATTTTATTTATAGATCAAATAAAAATTAAGATAACAAATATATTTACAACTGAAATCGATCAAACATCTCTAACAAGATAACCAAAACTTGAAACTTCTTTCTCTCGAGTCAATATTCAATTTGAATAAGGGGGAGATTATCATGGTGTACAATCTTAATCCTTTGCGTATATCAATTATTGACAATTAAAATCAGTGTATTGTTTATGCACAGGACTTGGTGACAAAAAGAACCGTCAACTTTGAATAATGAATTTCAGAACCCGCCGCCCAACTGCCACAAACACAACAGAAAATGTTTCTATTAGTATAAAAAAATCAACAAACCAGAAAATCCTTCTAGAGAGATACAACGAGGATTAATTCCCCGATAATCACAAAAGAACATCAATGATCAAATAATTAAAAAAAATGTTCAAGCAGAATGCTAGAATGATCTCAGAAAATGTATAACTTTTTTTTAAAAAAAACATAGAAAAGAAAGAAGAAACCACAGACCAGGCAAAAGGCCTAACTAGTAGCACATTTCAATAGCAGTTCATGTCAGTGGTGAATCAGATAGGAATCCAACCTTTTTCTAGAACCAAAAATTTATTTGGCTTACATGCAAAGGTGAGTATGGTAAATGAAGATATGAATAACCTTGCAAGGAATTTTACATACCAAAACTGCCTCAATCTCCTCTTTGGACACGGGAGTTCTCTTGGGTTGAATAGAGGCCTTCCCTCCAAGTGCGTTTGAGGCTTTTGAACTGGTAACGGGCGGTAAACTGCCATCATTTCTTGAAGACAAAGCTCGAGTCTCAGGTGCCGAACCTGCAACGAAATTTATAAAAGAATTGTACAATTGAATCATTGTCTCACCACGGAAACTAAACAACAATTGATATAACAGTCTTCACAGATATCTAACTATTATGAATAAAAAACAGTTAAAGAAAACTCCAAAATTACATGATAACCAGTTAATGTTTCTGATCAACCAAACTTGGTTGCTAGAATAGTGCCTTTTGACAAGATTTATCAGAATGAAAAAGAAGAACCAAGTTTAAACTATCGGTGTCAAATATTATACTTAGATAACAAATAATTTAGTGACGGCAGCAGGTTATTAAGTAGGGTGGTTTCTGATATTTGAATGATTCAGTACTAGTTAATTCCATTTCTTAGGATAGGTAGATAACTGCAATTGCTGCGGCTTAAGCAGTTATATCTGTAAACATATTAACTAGTTGCTAAAAACAGAATCGCAAATTATGCAGAAAGTTCTAGAGCACTTTTATCGTTGGAGATGTTTGGTTCTCTCTAATAAACTGAACTTTGCAAGCAAAATATAAAGGAAGCAGTTGAAATCTGGCAATTCCCAACCAGACACTTTACTCTGCTAGGTACTTTAACCACGTATAAGGAGTTGGACCATAATAATAACACTACAATAACAACCCTTCCTAACATTGTTCTACACATTGGAAATACACATCATCAGCATAAGCATTAGAGTTCTTCAATGGCTTCTGAGATGCATCAATATTGTTCATGTGGGCAAAGAACATTTTAGGTTCTTCGTCATAACATTGATTAGTGTTGAGGCTTAGACAATATGCTTCTATCAAGAACCACTAAACTCTCTTTCATTAGATAAAGTTTTGATCATAACTATGAACGAAATTTATTAGAAGTTCTACATGATACTATTCTATGTTATGAACCTTCTATTGTGTGCTCTATGAAGTTGTGGCATCATCAAACTTTCTAATGGTCATCCTGTTCAAAGCAAGACGGTCTTACAGTTTGATTGATCTTTATCCATTTAATGTCTGTAATCACACATTATTTCGACACTAAGAGAAATATATACAACGAGTAAGTTTAAGACTGCAGATGCTTAATATAAGCATACAGTGTCCAACGCATTACCCTTTTATGTAAGGAAATTAATTATTTGTCTAAGATTCAGAAACAATACACATATGAGATAATTGATTATGGGTGAATATGAATATGTTTATATTTGAATATTATTCTTGCGTATATTTTGCAACATTTCCTTGTTTATTCACGCACCATGCAAAAGGAAGTGCAACCTTCCTTACTCAAAACGTTGATCTAGACCAAATCAAGTCAAGAAGATTTGAGAACACGTTATCATACATAAAGAGATATCATTGCTAAAGATTACACCAAATCATATTCTTGATGCCTATATATTGACCAAAAGATTCAAAGAGTTCATCAATGAATATCTATCCATAAAGCATATAAGATAAATAGAATTCTAAGCTTGAGCATGAATTATTTTTAGTGAAAACTGTGAAACCTTTGTATTTTTTATTTTGTGAAGTTACCACGTTGTGAAACTTCTTTCCATATCCTCTCTTTGAGAGGTATCAGAGATTTATGTGTTACCATCTCTTATATTCGAATTCTCAATTTTGAGAGGAGATTGAGAAGGAATAACCAAAAGTGATTTATATACTCATTTTATAATCTCTGATAATATAAACCACTCCCCTACTAGAACCAGCCTATTCATTCAATTACATACAAGATTAACATCAACGGATATGGACATCTACGCAGAAAGGTTCTAAGCGTGGATAACCACAGGCTCACTTGTGCTGAAAGTTAATTTCTCAATAGAAAAAGGGGAACAACAAAGAGAACTCTAGACTTCTTTCCGATGCGATGTCACAAACCAACATTCCCAAAAACTTAAATTAAAAAGAATATGTTATATTATGAGCCGATTTTATGAGATTAAGTTAGGCTTAAAGTCCACTTCTTAACATGGTATCAGAGTCCTTTAAAATCTATCCTAATGATAGTTTGTTGAGTCTATCATGTCACCCGCTATCAGACCGCTATCGGACCACTCATAACATATATTTCCACACACAAGTTGGTAGTTTCAGCATGAGGGATGTTGGAGATTCCGCATCTAGAGATTAGGATATTTCATTCTTTATTATAAGTGGTTGCAAAACTCACTTTATAAGCCGGTTTTATGAGTTTGCGTTAAATTCACTTCTTAACATGTTGTGGTAGCATTCACATCCAAGAAAAAGCTAAATGGTTGTTTATATAACCAGTATCCGATACTTATATCTTATCATTTTCTTTTCAAAATAAGCATATCATCTTATTACTATTTTTCAAAACATCCAATATACTTATTGTATCCGTGCATCAGAGGTTAATTTCCAATTAAATTCAGCAATTAACAACATAGGCAAGGAAAGACATCACAAAAAAGCTAGAGGAAAGGAAATGCCTCAAATCTAATTGCAAAACTTAAATGAAGATAACAGTGGCAAGCCTACGAATCTCGAATTTATCCAGAAAAGAAACCGAAATTTTGCACGGAAGCAAAATTTAGATCGTATGAGGCGTCTATGAGAAATTGGAGGCAGTGATCGAATTTGGTTTATGCTTTGCAATTATAAGATCTGAATGAATAAGAATTGGATAGTGAATAGCGAAGAAAAAGAAAAGGAAATGCTTATAACTAATTACCAGAAGGCTTGGGATGTCTCTGAGGAAACTTGATACGAGGAATTCTTTTCATAGCGTGACCTGCACCCATTGCTGACTACGTAAACGAAACAAAGGGCTTGTGGGGACGAAAAAGAGAACTTGTAGATTTTCTGATTTCAACTTTCAACAGGTTTTCAAGTTTTACAGTATTAATCTAGGTTAAAATTAGCTTCTTTTCTTTTATTATCTATAACTATTAGTAAAAAGAATATAATTCTTTTTAGTATATACATATACAATTGTTAACTATGAGTGAAAAGACATGCTCTTGTACTAATAACAAACAAATAAAGAAATTAATTTTTATTATTTTTGTGAATAATAATTAAAAATAATGATATTATATAAAATCTACACATATAATATTTCAAAAATAATATTAAAAGAATTATATAGCCGTTGTTTTTTTAGAAAAAAATATATTTAGTATTTTGAAATAAAAAAAATTATTCAATTATTTCTTTTATCAAATAAATAAATATTATTTTTATTTATTAAAAGAAGAAATTATCCAATTAAAATATCACACCAAAAAAGTTAAAAAAAATGGTAGTATATACAGTTCTTTTTATTAAATTATAAAAAAATAATTACAAAATCAATATTTTCATTATAAATATTATTTTATTATAAATAAGTAATTTATTTAAAAAAACAATTAAAAATATAGAGAGTAAAATAATAAAATAAATTATATTAATAAAAAAATAATTAATAACTAAAAATAGTTACAAATATACCACATAAATTTATAAATAACATTTCAAATTTTACTATATACCTAAAAACAAAAAAATTAATTTAAAATCTGAAATTATTATAATATTATAATAATAAATTTTTTCTTACATAAGAATCACAAAGAAAAATAGTGTTTATGAATCTATTTATTTTACCTACAATTTATAAAAACCAAAATAAATACGCATGGGCTCTCGCGGTATTCATATTTTTATTAAATTAAAAATATATTGTGTTATTATTATTATTTTATTATCTTTATGAATAATTGATTCCAAAAGAATACAAATTAAATATGTATATATATAATTTTGTAAAAGTAGTATTAACAATTAAATAATTACTATTTTTAAAAAAGAAAAGTTATTAATTATTTTGAAATAAAGAAAAGTTATTTAATTATTTATTTTACTAAATAAATAAATTATTTTTTTATTTACTAATGGGTAAAATAGTCCAATTAAAAATAAATATAGCTATTTTTTGTAGTTTTTAAATAATTTGTTCTTGTAATTTTTATTTATATAGAGCTACAAGAAAATCATTTAATAGAAATCAATTTTAGAGACAAAAATAATTAGTTGTTATACCAAATAGATATTATTTTAGAGACTACAAAAATTATTGGTTTATAAATTAGTTTCTATTATTTATAAATAATTTTTAAATTGGTATTTAATTAGCTAACATGCTACCAAATTTAAAATCAAAATAATTAGTCAAATTTAGAATCTAAATAATTAGTAGTTAAAATGTTGGTAGCTAATTAAATATTAATTTAATTTTTTTTATTAATAATAAAAATTAATTTATAAATCAATAAGTTTTTTAATCTTTAAAATAGTATTTAATTTAGTTATTATAACAATTAATTATTTTATATTTCTAAAATTAATTTATATTTAATAATTTTTTTAGTAGTGTAGATAGTTATTTTAGTTTAAAAAAACGTATTCAAATAATAAAATGGTGAGAATAATCCCTTTTATTAGTGTTATAGATTATAGTGTAGTAAAACGGCCAGAATGATCCTTTTTATTCAATGTTATGGATTATAGTGTATAGGAGCAAATAATAGTTATATTAATAAAAGATTAGTTGATTATAATAAAAAGGTTACAGAATAATTAAAAAAAAAATATTTATTAGTAGCTGTAGATTATTTTTTGTTCTTTAGATTTATAACTATTTTCTTAAATTCAGTTAATTACTTACAATAAACAAAAAAACTAGAATAACATTATAAAAAGTATTTATTTTATAATTAGTTTTTATAAAACATATTTTTTATGTAAACAATGTTAACCTGAAACTCCTCGGATTCTCGATACGGTTGAATATTATTTCGACACTCAAAAAGAGAGAAACGTACTTTTAATTTAACCAAATGATTACCTATTTATACAAATTCATCCAAAACATTGTTGATATTGAGTCTAGATTATCTCATATTTTTAGGTTAATTACTGATAATAATTGATTAAATTTTTAATAAGTTTTTTTATGTTATTAAAATTTATTATGATTGCGGCTAAACATGAAGCTGACTAGAATTGGGTTACACCTCTCAGTCTACAGAGTCAACCTTCGTCTCAACATATCATTTTGACACTTCTAAAACATTACTTACATACACAATAAATATATTTTGAATACAATAATAAATTTCGATCATATTGAATAAAAGTTAATTTTAAAGATAGAAAATAATTAGTTATCATATTAATTAAATTAAATATTATTTTAAAAATTAAATTGATATTTAATTAATTAATTTTAATTCTTAATTTTTAATAAATATTTTCTATTGTAATAAAAGATTCCCTTTTATATAGAAAAGTCCATATCAATAATTATGATTTTACCTGAGGATACTTCCTTAAAATTTTGTTCATTCAAAAAAAAAAAAAAATTTTTCCGATAGTAAAAAAATAGATGTTTTTTTGAAAGAGATTCTATTTCACCAATTGACAATTGAGTTATAAATATCTAACATATAACTATTTTCCACCGACTAGCAACAAAAGTATAACTTCTATAAATATTTTTATATTCCAATTCGATACTATATATTCTTTGTTTGTGAAGTTATTTACTCAGACATTTATGGAATTAATTTAGAAAATATTTATTAATAATATAAACTAATTTAGATATCAATAATTTTTTTAGTTTTTAAAATAATATAATTTAATCAATATAATAATTAATTATTTTTATTAATAAAATTATTTTTTATTTAATGATTTTATTCTATAACACAAAATTGAATATTTAGTGTGTTTTTATGTTAAACGTTTAGTTATACTTATACTTTGGTTTTTTATATAACTATTATAATTGAATATAAAATTCAAAAGGTTAAATTAGTCCATTAGATATCAATCTCATAGGATGAATATTTTGCACATTAAAATTCTATCATTAAAATAAAACAAACATTTATGTATTGTTAAATAAATTTTATTTATTTAAATTAATGACATCTATCTGTAATAAGAATATGATTTGTAATTTTTTTTATCTGCAATAATATATGATTTGTAATGACTTTCATCTTTTATTATAAATACTAATTTTTATTTTCATATTATTTGTTATAAAAAAACAAGTCTTCTGATTTAGTAAAAAAAATATCAAATTAACTTTTTTAATTAAAAAATACGATAAAAATGAAATAATAGTAATAATTTGTTAATGAAACTATAATTAGTTGCAAAAATAGTCTTCGTCAACACATTTATTGTAACAATAATATTTTTCGTTCCACGCTATTGCAATGTTTACCTAAAAAAAACCCAAACTAATTTTTCTCCCTGTATTGATTTATTAGAAAAATAAAATATGACTATTTTAATAAAAAATTAAAAATAGTATATATTTTTGTTCTTAATAAGTACATTGACCTAGTCTTAACTCTTACCTGATCCAAACTCAATCCCTAGTTTCTAAGTCTTACTCTCATCTTCATCAACAAAGACAGAATAAGAAAGGTAGAAAAAGTAATTCACACTTTTTCATGTAAAGACAGATTTTAATACACCTATTCATAGATGAGTTTTTAATACGTTCAAGAATTTTCCCATACATAAATCCCAACACCATGAATAAATACCATAAATCCCATTTCATCATGCTTTTATGTTAATTAGTAGATTGTTTTATTAAAATTATTTAAATTAGACATGGTATACCAACTTTGCAAAATAAAAAATATAAAAGAAAAAAAATTGATTAAAATTAATGAGTCAATTTTGTTTTCTTTCAAAAATGAATCATTATCAAAATTAACAAATACACATGATAAAGCTGTCAGGACAGTGAAACTCTCTAGAAGGTTTTTTTTCTGGGTTGGCAATGAAAGCAAGTTAAACTTAGAAATGTAAAGTACTAATGAAGGATAAAATTGTAATTTTCTTTGAATATCTCAATTACATGGTAAAACTCAATTTTTATAAGTATTATTTTGATGATATATACCACAAAGTTTCATATGATTGGAAATAAGTTTATAGAGTTTTCTTGTTGGGTTAGTTCTTGATTTTATTTTGGATTAATGCATAAAACAGATTTCAACTGATAAATTAATATGAAAAGTACTGCTCACATTGTTATAGCATACAAGTTGTTCATCATTATTTTCTGCACTTTTGTAAGATGTTACCAAGTTTTGTTTTCTGCACTTTTGTAAGATGTTACCAAGTTTTTGTATGATATACTTGATGAATAGTAAGGTTTATTTGCTTGTATTTGGTTTAATGGGGGAGAGATACTCTTAGTGACAGCTTTATTCTTGGAATAGCATGTTGGAAATCTCAAATCGACTAAATATTAGAGTTTTCATAATATATAAGTGGGTGCAAACCTCAACTCATTGAACTGGTTTTATGGGGTTGAGTTAAGCTTAAAGTTCACTTTGTAATATGATATCAGAGACATTTCAAGTCTATCCTAGTGAGTGTTTGTGTTTGACCTATCGTGTCAGGCCGCTATCGGACCACCCATAATATATAGTCTCACGCACTAGTTGACAGTCTCGGCGTGAGGGGAGTGTGTTGGAGATCCCATGTCGACTAGAGATTAGAGTCTTTCATAGTATATAAGTGGATGCAAACCTCATCTTATTGTGTCGGTTTTATGGAGTTGAGTCAGACTTAAAGTCCACTTCGTAATATAGTCTATGGTTAAAATGTTTTTTACAACTTAACTTTTTTCTGTAATTCATATTTCGCTTCAAGGAAGTGAATTTTTGTGTTTATCAATAATATTTCTATTTATTAAATTTTGTTATTATAGATAAAAAAAATATAGGCATGATTAAAGTTGTAACTTAAAAGATAATTCAAGTTGAACTAGTCTTACACGATAAGCAATTAAGCAAAGGCAAATGAAAAGTAGTGACGGAAAATAGGGCCTTAAACATCACCTTCATAGTGTAAATAGAGGATTAGATAAGACAGATAAATGTCACTCTCTTGAATTGGCCAAGAACTAATCAACAAAACAAAGGACTAAAACTGCATTCACTTCAATTTAATTCCTTTCATCCTTCTGCTTATTCAAATAAGTTCTAACAAAAATTTGTCCTTTTCTTCATATGTTTGATCAAATCCAAACAACACAGTTTTTGCTATTGTATTTTCACTTATGTTTCTCTCTCTTTTTCACTTATAATCCAAAAAGAACACATGTAAGTGGAACCTACCTTTGTATTTTTAGTATAAAAGACACATAGGTGGAGGGACCCTCAATGGCTCAATCACTGAAATTAAACTTCACTAATTTACCTTTCTTTGCATTGACGCCTAAAATTTCAGAAAATAAGTCATATATTAATGTAACACTTTTTTTCATTTTATTTTATCTCATTCACATTTTTCTTACACATATTAATCACTTTCATTAATTTAGTTAATCAAAAATTCCATTTAACTAGACAAACATTTTCTATTACCAAAAACTTAGAAGATTAATATTTAGAAAGGGTTATAGTTTCACTATAAGAAAATTATTAAATAGTAATATAAAATTTAGAAATAAAAGATAATTAATCACTATATTAACTATATTATATATTATTTTAGACTAAAATATTGTTGACATGTAAATCAGTTTTTATTATTAATAAAAAATTATAAAATAATTTTTAAATTAACTATCAAAGTTTTAAATATTAATATTTTAGATTTTAGGTTAGTCTCTAACATATTAGTCAAGATTAATTTAGAAAAATATACGTTATGATTAGCTGCTAAAATCTTAATATACCAATTTATAAATTATTTTATAAATTTTTATTATAATAAATTATTTTAAATATCAATAATTTTTTTAAGTTTATAAAAAAAAAATTATGTAATGATTTTTTTTTAGTTTTTAAAAAGAAGTGGATAACAAACAAAACATTTAATATAGGTAAACAAGTTGTGTAAAATTTTGTAATTTTTTTAAATTTTGGATTGGTACATAATATTTTTTCTCCATTGTTTATTCGTCGTAAATAGTTCTTAAGTTTCTTAATTGTTATATTTATAATAAATTTTATTTTTTAATAAGATATTTAAATTTTAAAACAACACATTATAAAAGACTTTTTTTTTAAAGCCAGCTCATCCTTTTTTTTTGCAAACTAAATGCATGATGAGTAGGACAAGTCAATCGACAGCTCACTCCTATTATATAACTATTAATAAATAAATAAAATTATTTTGAAATAAAATTGATTTAAATAATTATGAAAATACTTAATCCACACACAAACAAAAACAGAGGAAATATAATATTACTTAATCATAAATTACTATCCATAAAAAAACACTAAAAAGATTATCAAATAAAAATCAACTTTACATATAAAAAGTAATTAATTATTATATTTCCTAAATTAGATATTAGATAAAACAATAGTTATTTCTAAATTAGTTTTTATTATTGATAAATAATTTTAAAATTAATATTTAATTATATCAATATATTTACTATTATAAATTTAGAATTTAAGTAATTAATTATTAAATTATTAAATTATTAATTATTAATTTTTAAATAACTTTTTTTATTAATAAATAATTTCTTAATTAGTATTAATTAATTATCAATATTTTTACTATCAAATTTAGATCTAAATAATAAATAATTAAAGTTTAAAATTTTGATTGGAAAAATAGCTATAAATTAAATCCAGGTTCCACTTCTCCCAGTAGCCATCTTCCTCTGATCTCTCTCTGCTACCTCTGATCACATCCTTAACACGATGAACACCATGTTTGCGTGCCTCAATGGAAAAGTAGAACAACAACTCAAAGTCACGGAGGCAGTGTACAGAGACGAGTTAATTAACAGAAAGAAATCTTCAGGGGAAAGCAAGAAAGTGAAGAAAAGTGTCCGTTTCGCAGATTCAGAAGCTTCCATTTTTGGAGAAGAGATGAAAGAGAAGAAGGTGGTGCAAGGAAGGTGCAGTGATAATGAATCAGGAGGAAAAGAAACGATCAGAGTGAAGGTAAAGATGACAAAGGAAGAAGCTGCTCGGTTGCTGTCAAAATGCAGAGAAGGAGGAGTTCTGGAGTTCAAGGATGTTGCACGTGAGCTTGTAGCTCTCCCACTAGACCGAGTTAGGGTTGTGTCTACTTTACGCCAACCATAAAATTCATCTGTTATATTTTTCACAATTATCAATGTTTCAGACAAGAATATTGATGATGTCAAACTTACAAGATTCAGTAAAAAATAAGTATAGTATTAATTGAGTGTGTTTTCTTTTTGGTGTGTCTCTTTTAATATATACTGAAATCTCTATCAGAGGCTCGATTCATGACGCTAGAGATATACATATATGTTAAATTCTGAAGTTTAATTATATGCATGCTTTTCTTGATGAAGACAAGACCATGAGAAGATATATGCAGCAAATTGAGGTGATGCAGTTATATATGCATGGTGCTGAGTTTACTGAGATCAACAAAGTTTAAGTTAGGTCTTTCCTTCTGTACAGATTACTGATAATATTGTATTAATAGGACTTTGAATGTTTTGGTTGGGTTTATATAAACTTGTATTTTTGTATTTTCTCTCTTCTTTCTGAGATTGTATATAATAAGGTATTGGCTTCTTTTATGTTGTTCTCTTCTTTCATTTTTCTTTATTGGAAAATTCAATAGGTTCTTTATGTTTCTTGGCCTTCTTCTCTTTTTGTTTCATTCGCTTTAGTAACATATATGCAATGCAACCCTCCGAAGCAAAAAGCCATAAGTGAAAGGGTAAACAACGTTTTTAACATTATTACCCTGAAACACTTGTTTCGCTGGTGTCAGAACCCTTTATTAAGTTCTCAATAAAAACAAATTTAAGAGTTTATTCTTCGTTTTTGTTCTAAGACCAACAGTTTTTCAGATTTTGATCCATCTCTTGTGAGAATCTGTTTTCTTTATGAAATTCGGTTTAGCATTGCAAAAAAAATATATATTCTTCATTTTTTCCTTTGATTAAGCAAAAAGTTTACTCTTTAACTTGATAATCTCCTTGTTCTAATTTTAGATATCTGCTGTCGCATAGCTAAGTTTTCAACATCACAGATAATAAAAACTTGAAAACTCTTGATGAGATTACATATTTATATATATATATGAATCATTCATGGCGGATGGTTTGATAAAAATCAATATTTTTTTTTATAATAGTGTTACATATGAAAGTGTTAGATAATCTTAAATCTTGAATATTCGTGTAATAAAAATATGTGTCTTTTTAGTCCGTGTATAATTTATCTTTCTTTTTTTTTATTCTTTTACATATACTAAAATTTCCATCTTTTCTCTTTTGTATTTTTACATTGTTATTGATCTAATTTAATAATAAATGTTATTTTCTATTTAAGTTTATTATTCGAAATCTCTTTATTTACGTTGATATGACATTAATATTTTTAAAAATAAATATTACTAAACGGTTTATTTATACGCGATATCAAGTTTGGTCCATAACACTGAATTGAACTCAACCCATAAGGTTACCAATAAACTTTAGATGATATTATTAAATTTAGATATAACTAAATTTTATTTGACGCTTTATGACTTTTAGACTCTCTTTTTATATATTATGAAATATTTATATTATATAATGAATATGAAATATGGTTAAAAATATGACTTTGTTGAATTTGTGCAACTTTTAAGCTTGACTAAAGCGTTAGCAAATTACCTTCACGAAAAGCTACACAAACTTGCGTTGACTAGAAAAGTGCAAGCAATGATAAACAGACACCTTGAACAACTTATAATTTGGTTGTAATAATTTTGTATTGAAATCGTAGAGTGGCAATTTAGGAAATTGCTTTTTTGGATAATTTGCAGAGAAAAAGAAGATGAAATACAAAATTTGTAGGTTTGAAGTTTTAATTGATGACGCGTGTCCATGTGCTGGTCCTATCATCAATGGACACTGCTTAAATTCCATCTACCCCATTTAAAGTTATTATTATTAGCATTTATTACGTCTCTATTTCTCATCCGTTACCACGTTACTTGCACCCACATCACTAAATGTCTACACTTTTATTGTTTAGAACAGTGGATTAGAACATTAATTACAAATCTTTTAAGAATTTTATATGAAAAGGACAACCATATTGAAAAATATGTATAAAATATTACAGCTTCTTCATGCACCTCTATGGTTTCTTCCCCACCTCCGTAAACTTTTAAAATACTAAAATTATCCTTCATTAAAAAAAATAAAAATAAAAGTTTTGTTATACATTTTGTGCACGAGTGAAAAAGAAAGTGCTTTGTGGTGGGTGCCGGTTGTGGTGCTTGAGGTCGTGCACTGTGATGGTAACTACGTTGTGGTGGTGATGATAACTATCGTACATAATATAAAATATAAAAAACACAAAAATCAAAACTAACTTTGTGGATTACTTAGCACAAAATATGCAATTTCTGGATTATGCGATGGAGAACTTAATTGGATAAACCTACCAGATTACATAATTTGGATTTCTAACTAAAATGTTGTTATTAATGAATTATGTAATCCGAAACTTATTAAACACTAAACTTTACTGGATTATGTAATCCAGAATTGGTTGAAAACCTAACACCTACCGAATTAGGTAATTCGAAACCTAACTAAAATCCATTGGATTATGTAATCCATAACCTGATTAAAAATCAATCGGATTATGTAATCCGGAACCTAACTTAAATCCACCGTATTACATAATTCAGTACCAAATCTGGTAACTATTTGTGTGAATGGTTACCAAACTACACTGTGCCTTCTATCACATTTCACATCAAAATTAAAAAAAAGTGAAATTACCAACCTGTAAATGCTGTAAATGAAGATGACAATGAAAAAGGAGAGCTTTAGAAGGAATAGAAGCTTTTAGAGAATGAGAATTTTAGAAGGAGAAAGGTTGAAGGAGGTGGGAGATGGATGGGGGTGTGCGGTGCTGGGAGTGAAGGAGAAAGGAAGACAAAGTGAAAGTAAGTTAAATTAAATTAAGTTAAAATTATATTTTATTTTTTAAATATTTTTTATTAAAGAGTACAATAGTAAATGCGCTTTTCATATGGGCCGGAAAAAGCCATGAGGTGCAGAAAGAAGCTGTCCTAAAATATTAGTTCTAAATATGTTTAAAAAGTTTAAGGCCCATATTAGTTGTAATGAGGCAATTACTTCCCGCATCCAATGTTTTTTACATACACCTCTTTGTATGACAAAAATGACCTTTTTAGTTTTTAAAAGAGAGAAGGTATGTTTCGAAATACATTATATTTTTAAATTTGAATTTTCATAATACTTCAATTTTGGAATACGTTTTCGGAATTTCTTTTCTAAAATACGTTTCTGAATTATATTTTTTTATTTTGGATTTGCTTTTTCGTAATGAGATCTTAATTTTTCAATTTTATTCCAAATCACAAAAAATATTCTGAATTTTATTTTTCATAAAATATGTTTTAATTTTTAATTTTCAGTTAGAAAACAATTTAAAAAATTCAAAGTTGGTTGGGTGCATGTAAAAAATGTCAGGGGTGCAGCAACCAATGCCATTCTATTGATCCATTGAGTCCATTTCTTCTTGCACCCCTATAATTGTCAAAAATACCAAAATTATCCTTTACAGTTTTAGGTGTTTTTGGAATAATGTTTCCGTAAGCAAAAGTATTTCTAAAATAGAAAATTTGGAAGACAAAAAATAATTGCAGAACACTTTTTCCATAACACATTTTTTTTAATTTCCAAATTGATAAATCCGGAATTCATAAAACATATTCCAGAAAAGATGTTTCGGAAATATTTTGGAAAGAACAATCCAGAAATATTTTTTAAAGGGGCAAAACAGTCTTCTCTGGAAATGATGAGTTGCAGGAAGAAGTTGCCATCTGTTAAAGCCCTTTTTTCTTTCTTAAAACCTAGTTGGGCCTGTTAATTAGTTTACTTAAACTGTCTTTATATTAAAAAGGCATTACAAAATTATTATAAATATATTATGATATAGTTAACTACTCAAATAGCAAGAAGTTCAGAATAATTAAAAATAATCATATTATGAAGTTTCATATAAAAGAAAACTTATATAAAATGTTATTTGTTACTATTCAATTATAATTGAAATAATCGAATTTCATGATAATACTGTAAAAAAACATTGTGACAATAACTAGCATTAGTTTAGTATTTCAAATTATGAAAAAGAAGCTATGAAGCATTAATATTATTTTAATTAGATGTTAAGATGATAGTTTAATTATTAAAGAAATTAAACTAATTGATAATTATGATTTTAAATATTAATTAATATATCATTCCTTAGAAATTAAACTTAAAGAAAAATCAAATCAAAGTTTATGATTTTTCAGATTTAAAGTTTAATTTAAGTATTATATATGTAATATTATTATAGCAACATAAAAAATCATAACTAAACAACTAAAATAAAAAATTAAAATATTAGAAAAACAAATAATAGATAGTAATATTATTTTATTAAAGGAAAAATATTATAATATTCTTCTTCAAAATAGAAAACAACAACAATAGGAAAAATAATTATAAAGAGAATTCTAAAGGAGAAATTATTTTTCTCTCTTGGTCTTTTTCTCTCAAGCACTAAAATATCATAAAAAGAAAAGGAAAAAAAAGTGATTTTAGTATTTGTTATTAAAGAAAGGAGTGTGTTTTTTATAGCAAGAAATTAAAAAAAACGTATTATTCGCATTTTTAATTTTATATAAGTGTGCTAATAGTGCGCATGAACTTGAAAATTTATACAAATTAAGAAACTATTTTTGAATAAAATTTAAATATAAAATCATAAATGGAAAGTTAAATAAACACATCATAATAGCTTGAGAACTTTTATATTTTATAGTGCCATCTAACAATCATATAAATACTAATATTTTATTTATTTTAAATTTTGTTATTTAAATATAATATTTTATTATTATAAAATTATAAAATATATATAAGAGAAAAGGATAGATCTCAAATGATAATTTTATCATAGGAGACATTTACGGGGATAATATTCTTATTATGAATAACGATTCACTATTTTTTTATTACAATAAAATTATTAAATAGAAATGAATCTTAGAAATCATAAATGATTAGTTATTATATTGATAAAATTAGATATTATAAAAAATTATTGATATTTAAATTATAATTTCTAAATTGGTATCTAATTAGATATATCAAAATTTTAGATATTAACTTTAGAATAAATAATTAGTAACTAAAAACTTAAGTAGCTAATTAGATATAATTCAGAAACTATTTAGGAATAATAAAAATTAATTTAGATACATAGTTTTTTTAGTCTCTAAAAGTAATATCTAATTTGATTAATATAAAAACTAATAATTTTTTTTTATAAAATTGATTTTTAATAGTGATATTGGGATAAAAAAATTCATTTAAGTTGGCACAAACTAAGAAAGTGTAAATCAGAAGAGACATCATACATTGACAACCTAATTCTAATTGATATTATAAGAAAAAGATATATTTTTTTAATTTCATATAGAAATTAAAATTTTAGAAAAAAAAAGAGTTATATATTGGAATGAATAGAGAACCTAACACCAGAAAACATCAAACAGCATCACACCATCTACCAGGAAGATCTATTGCAATAAATGTAACGAAAATCAAAGTAAAAGAAAAACAAACGAAAACCCTTAGTTCATATTTGAGTAGACTAAACAATGGCAGAAGAAAAAATGGATGAATTTACAGAGGAAGTTGTGGTGAGGCTAAGGCATTTGAAGCATTTCAGGAGCCTCCATGATGCTATCCAAGGAAGGTTTCCATCCCTCAACTTTCTCTTCTCTCCCTCTTTCTATCTCTGCCACCATTTCCTCCAACCTCATTCCCTTTTTCTCCTGCAGTTCAACTATCAGCCATTTCAGCTCCTCCTTTGTCACCACAACTTTCATGCTCACACCATTCTTCCCTTCACTCTCCTTCACCTTCACAAATCTTCTTCCTCTTTCTTCCTCTTCTTCTTGCTTCTCCTCTGCACCATCTCGTTGTGTCTCCATGCAGTTCCCCATGATTTTTGAATCTGCAAGGTTCTTGGCAGATTCCAAAGAACAGCTACAATGTAAGAGCCCAAAGAAACAAACTTCAACTCAACTACCTATTTAACAAATGAACAAAATCTGGTTCACGGATTCTGAGCGAATGGGGTTCACGGATATTGTGTAGACACTACTAGACTCTACCCAAAATCTTGTATGTTATATACATATTCTTCTTCTTCTTTTGTTTTTGCTGTGAGAGTGACGCGTTACGTTACTTGATTAGAGTTAAATTAATAGTTTGGTCTCTGTTTCAACGTACTATTATTATTATCGATGTTTTCCCATTTGTCAAAGTTTCATTATAGAAAACTTAACACGTTAAAAAACTGTAACTAAATATAAACTCAATAATTGGGGCTGCTGCCGGTGACCTTGACATTTCAATTATTTATTTGTCTGGAGAACCAATTTGTGGAAAGGTTAATTTTTTTTTTCTTCTTCTGTGTAATGGTTTAGGATCTCTAGGGTATTCAAATGTACTATGCAATTCTACATCTATTCCTAAACATTTACAAATTGTACCACCAGTCCAGTCCAGAACCGTAAGAGTCAGTTTCGGTTTTGATGACCGATCAACCGATCATTTCAAAGAATATTTTAAGGCACTTATTAAATGACATCAACGACATTTATAAAAGTCTTTTATGAGTCATGTTCATGTTTTGGATTATGCAAAAATTATCTCCGACAAATAAGTTAAATACAAATTAACTAAAAAATGATTAAAATATTCTTTAGATACACCAACATACCTATATATTAATATATCTCCCTATAAACAAGAGATCATGACGCACATCAGTGGACAACTGATATTTAGTCCATCACAACCAAAGTTGAAGACCAACAATGTAAATAAACCACCTTTTGCGAATGTGTAAGGTACATTTTAATCCGTTACAAATATATTTATTTGATTGTTATAGTACCTTTTCCAAGTCAACATCGACCAAGCACCAATAGCACTTGAGGAAGAAAAACTTTAAGAAATGAGCGAGGAGATAACCGAAACGTCTGCAATTGTACAACCAATTTCATTTACTATCTATACCTTCTTTGTCTATATTTCATTTCCATAAATTATATTTTGACATTAAAAAAAACATATTTTAGAAAATTGAATCAATGCACTAGATTCACACACTTATCATTAGTTAATTTCATATATTTTCTTTTAATAACCTGCTTGATATTTTTTTTATGTGAAAAGAAAAACAAATATGAGCTAATGACAGCTCTAAGGTTTAGGTGAGACATGAGTAGTTTAGTTTAAAATATTTGATGATAATAGTAATAAACTATAGAAACACATGCACACAATCCTATTCCTGACGCGGACAGGATCCACAAAACCTACTCTTGTCCTCTGCCTTAAAATCTCCGTTGACAAAGTTTATGTTCGTGTTGGGTTCAGCCAATGGCCAAATCTGGACCAGAGATTTAGGTTACCACCACGAAATCGCAGTGTCCTCAACTTCTCCAGAATACACAAAATTTGAACACACTGACCAGTAATTGTACCAAGAGAGCATATCAGTATCGAACATAATATTGCACCAAGAGAAAAATGACTTAAGAATTAAATTGGTAATTTACAAGAATAATTTTGAAGTTAATTACAATTGTACTTGTATTTTGTATTCTCATCCTACGAGATTATTATCTGCATGTTTGGAAATTGTCCGCACAAATTGCTCAATGTTGAAGTTCAAAATGAAGGCTTCTACGTCATTTAGATTGTTTAGGAGAGTTTATTGTAACGAAAATGTTTCCTTGACAACAAGACAAAAATGCACCAATATATAACCCTAAAAATCCCCACCGACGAAATCAAATCTTTGCAAATTATGATAACACAACCAAAAATAGAACTCCCCACTCAAATTCTAAATGCAGATACTAAACTCCAAAAATCTCAAGGGCAAATTGAAATACTCATGCCAAAAACATTAGCAAAAGTTGATGGAATTTCTCCGCAACTAGAACCCACATTCAAATTAAATATTGTTTTTCCACGTCAGTGTTGTAAAGAATCGCATAAGCAAAAGACAAAAATGTCACTATACAATGCTAGAAAACTTCATACTCACAATTAAAAAAAGAAATAGAGACATAAATGAAACCAAATCTTTACAAATGCCACAACTAAAACGAAACTCCAAACTCAAATCACAAATAATGCAGATACTAAAATCCCAAATGGAGGACAAATCAAAATACCCAATGCCAAAAATATTCACAAAAATCGATGAAATTTCTCCATAATTTCCAACTCCGCAACTGAAACCCACATTCAAATTAAATATTTTTCGAATCCCAAGACGCAACCTAATCTTTGGTTTTAATATATCACGACACTTTGCTATTTGAATGTGTAGTTCAGTTTTTGGTTGTGGCAACAAAATGTAAAGATTTGGTTTCGTTTTTATCTCCATTTCTTGTTTCATTGAACTGTGAGTATCGATTTTGTTATTTTTTCCAATCACAAATTCAGATTAAAAAATCCAAAATGAAAGACAATATCCAATGTCAAAAACATTAACAAAAATCAATAAAATTTCTACGTCATCACATAAAAAAAAATAATAATAATAAATATATATATATATATATATATTTAAAGCAGGAAACTAAATCAAATTAAACATAAAAAGAAATTAAACAATTACATTAGAAGATTAGAAGTATAAACAGAAAAAAAAAATACAAACAATTTTTTTCTTTAAGACTTTGTTTGGATTAGGAAGTGGAAATGAGTGAATTTGTGATAACTTGAAAGGAAAGTGTAAAGAAAGTTAGGAGATTTGGATTAAGGTAAATAGAGTGGAAAATGTGAAATTTTTTTATAAAAATTTGTGAATGATGTGATGAGTGTGATTAAAATTATATATTTTTTAATTAATAAAAATATAAGTTTATAAATTTATCCTTATATTTAAAAATTAATTTGATATATTTATTTATAAATTATAATTATTTTTAATTAAAATATTATTTAAATATTTGATAAAAAAATATTTTTAGATTAAATAAAATTATTATTTTTATCTTTACTTTTTTTAATTAATATAATTATTATATAATTTTTTTAATTATTAAAAATATAA
>Ga0123342_1001612_pt1 | contig 37879 bp, 16 predicted proteins | sample Turbeawhitnodule_FD_89960 | JGI IMG/M metagenome (GOLD analysis project Ga0123342, IMG submission 89960) | Root nodule microbial communities of legume samples collected from Mexico - Turtle bean Mexico white nodule | ecosystem: Host-associated > Plants > Roots > Nodule | place: Mexico: Nepantla...
AAAAAAAAAAAAAAAAAAAAAAAAAAAAGAATTTTAAAAAAAAAAAAAAAAAAAAAAAAAAAAAAACTGTAGTACGGTGTCAATGTGAGTAATAAAGTGAGAAAAATCTCAAAAAGCTGCGTACCAAAAAAATCGCATAAAATATAAAACTTATGCAAACGAACCAAAGACAATGAGTCCTTCTGGAAAACCATTTAATATAATCAAATAATGTAAATTACAATCGCACTGTATTCCACCACCAGCACTCACCAAAACTAAGATTCATTGGCAGGGGAAAAAGAAGACAAAAAATATAGGACAAAGGCGGGGAAAGAAACACAATGAAAACCCACCGAAAAAATTTAATGCACGCAATATACAAAATACACAGCAATGAATAGAAAGGCATTCAAAACCAACGAATTTTCATCTGAATGAATCGCTAGACTTGAGTTGTATCAATTGTTTTTCCTGTCCTTGCCTGTGATATTCGATTTGCATAAATGGTGACCAACTTCAACTGTGTGCTATTAAGCCCTTCCAAATATGGCAAAAATGCTTTCCCAAGCATGATATAAATATCCACTAGACAGAAAACAACGGTCTGTACCATCCACCATTAACATTAAATGAGAATAATGAAAGAGACCAGTATGAAAATGGAGAAACAAGAGAGCAAAAGCATACGGACAAGTTCTAGTAATCCTCCAATTCAAACAAACTTATCTTGCAGACAAAGTCATATTAATCTAATTTGTTCCTCTCAGGTAGAAGTGTACTTTGGAGAATAAAATACATGTATAGCCATTGATTAGAAAATAGTTGCTGCGATTTTAAAAACTTAATAATTAATCACATGCTCAATTGTTGATTTTAAAAACTTCATACATTTGCATATATTTTATCACATACTCAACTGTTGATTTACGAATCAATGGAATATAATATAACTGCACTTTATCGTCTAAAGTACATCCCTTCAAGGGAGAAGAGTTATTAAAACCATGTTAATCACCTCTTTTGTACAGTATTACTGTTAGAATAATTTATCTTGGTTATATAACTTGTTTACATAGGTTAAGAAGTCTGCCCTAAAAGGCTGCTTTGCTTATTAGCATTAATTACCTAGATATAGTTTTTCCTTGTACCGCTTGGTATTCCTAATGTAATTTTCTTTTATAAATAACAAAGATCAACCAAAAGATAACCAATCTCTTAAGCTCCTTTTATCATATTTTCAATCTTAAGTTGACATCAAAGCGGTTCAATCCCCTCTGCCAATTTTGTGGTTGTCCACTGCGGTCCGCCATCCACCATCATCCTCTGAAGTTGTTGTCTCTCCCTAGTCATTGTTTTGTTACAAAGAACATCTAGTGTTACATGTTCCCTTCATTGATTCATTGATTTCCTCTCCTAAAATTCCCAACCTAAAAGCAGGTTTTAGCCATTCTCCTCCTACCAACTCCACACCCTTTACCACCTTCACCACCTCTCATTACTTACCAATGGCAAATACAAGGAGTTGATCAGTGTACATGGTGATTCTACCTCGTGCCCTTCTCCATCACCTACCCAAACCATAGCTCCAAGTAATAAAGATTTCCACTGGATTCTTTTTCGAAAAATTACTTGATCTACATGAAATCCTCATTATATTTACAATTTTTTGAGCCATCATCAATTGTCCCCTTGATATGTATCTTTTCTCTATCTTTTGTTCACAATCCAAGAAACAAATGAAACACTTGTTCATCCTAAATGGCGACAAACCATGATTATTGAAATGCAAGCTCTTGTAAATAGTGGCATGTGAGAGTTAGTTCCTCTTCCACCCAAAAAGGCAATTCAACAGGTCTAGACCGTCAAAGTAGGGCCCAATGGTCAAATAGATTGTCTTAGGTCTAAACAGCTAGTAAAGGAGTATACTCAAAAATACGAACTTCATTATGGTAATACCTTTTTCTCTTTGGTCAAGAATACTATTTTTTTACTCTTCCTAGCTATGCCAACCATTTGCCATAGGCCTCCCATCAATCAAATATAAAAAATGTTTATCTCCATGTTGACTTAAAGGAAATCTATATGGAGCAACCTTTTGGCTTTGTTAGTCAAGGGAGGGAGTTAGTTTGTAAAGTGCACCAATTTCTCTATGGGATCAAACAATCCAACAAACTTGGTTTAGGAAATTTAGTCACATTGTGAAAATTCGCAGAATAAAGTGTAGTGAGGCAAATCATTCAATTTCTTGTCACATTTCCCCTAGTAAATGTGTATGTGTTTGCTTCATCATGTATGTTAATGACATAGTTATTACAAGAAATGATAGTGCCAAAATCTCCCAGCTGGAAAGACATTTATGCAGCTATTTTCAAACTGAAGACTTCATATGGCTAAAATATGTTTTGGGTACTAAAGTAGCTTGATCAAAGGAAGGTATCGTCTAGATATCTTGAACGATACATGACTAATTGAGTGTAGGTCAATTAATAGCCCTGTGGACCCTAATCAAAAGTTAATGACAACATAAGAAGTTACTTTTAGATCCATAGATACATAGAAGACTTGTTGAGAAGCTCATTTACCCATGATTACTAGACCTGGCATATTTTTTTTGTTGGGGTTGTTTGTCAATTTATGCAAGCCCCTCATGTAGATCACTAGAATATTGTAATTCATATTCTCAAGTACTTGAGAAGGCTCCAAGACAAGGATTGTTGTATGAAAACATAGGAAATACCCAAATTTCCAAGTAACATGATGTTGATTGGGCAGGGTCCTCTATAGATAAGAGTTTCCACTATTGGGTATTTGTATCTATAGAAGGCAAAAAAATATTTGCTAAAAGAGCAAGAAACAAAAATGTGGTTGCTCAATTTAGGCTTGAAGCTCAGTATAAGGCAATGCCTTCACTCACATACAAACTTGTGTTGATCAAACAAGTTTTCCAAGAATTGAAATTTTGTGAGATTCATCAAATGAAGTTGTTTAGTGATAATCAAATAGCACATCACGTTATCTCTAATTTTGTGTCCCAAGAAAAAATCAAACATAGAGAAATTGACTGCCATTTTGTTTGAGAGAAATTATTGCCGAAAGAAATTAGTGAATTTATCAGCTCCAGAGATGAAGTTGTAGATTTTCGGCAAAGTATTTTAGGGGACCACAAATTGAGTTCATATGTTCCAAACTTGCTGAATACAATCTATATGCTCCAACTCAAGGAGTAGAGTTAGAAGAAGTTAGTTATTTTCTTCTACAATACTCTGTAAAGCTGTTTGTTTTTGCTACAGCTTATCAATCATATAGGGTCCAAGGGTGTAGGTTTTCTTATCAACCTTTTGTATTTCAGACTTGGATGGTTTTTTATATTTAATAGATCAGGTGAGAAGACATCTCAAGCTTGATTCATCTCTTAATTCTAGAATGTTTTGGTGTTTGCTATAGGTAGCCTTTCTGTAATTTTGTGATTATTCTCTCCTAGTAATAGGTTATTCACACTCTTCATTTATCCACCATTGCAGGGATATTTGGATTTTGAATTAGGTAAGGGGCACAGCCGATTTGTGTGTCAATGCATGAGAAGTAAAATGGATTACGGCATTCTGCCACTTGAATGTGGGCAAATAGATTACAATAACAAAATAGGAGAACCTTTATTAGTTCAAGCCAAGGATATATTAATAACACCTTTTAGTGCCTACAAATATGCATACCCAAGATATTTGGGTACATAATTTAACTATTTTTGTTCCCGCAATATACTTGGTTAAGCTCCACCACTGGCCACGCTCAAGTATAACAGGGAAGATGATTGTGTTTAGTGTGATGAGCACACCAAAACTTAGCATGGCCACACAAAGTGATAAGTAATCAATATTAAGGTGTTTAAGCTTGCATATTGCCAAGCCAGATATAAGCATGGCCATGGCAACAAATATTTAAAAATTATAAATAGCTAGATTCAATCAAAACAATAAATTTTTACTCCTGTGAAGATAGGGTTTAGAGAATTGAAACTTGAGAAATCAAGTCTTGATTCTCAATCTCTAATGAAGTTCATTTCACCATCTCCTCTCAATTTCACCTCTTTCTTCATGTGTAATTAGTTCTAAAGGTCAGGGGCTGATGACTCTGAATCTATATTTCTTGTAATTTGGATTCTTTTGCATCTTGATTCCAGTTCTTTTCTTTCAATTCATGTGATTGCTTCCACTCTAATTCTTCTATTCTATGGCTTTTGATCACCTATATAGATACATTCTATATTCACTCAATTTTGAAATTGGTTAGCGGATTGGAACTGGGAGTACATCATCAGTCATTTATATACTAGTAATTTTTTCAACACCAAATATTCATTAAATATATTGAAAAGAAGGACCATTAATTCATGATGCAAACAGAATATCTTAAGCACCTTGCGAACATCAGCACTCTGGTTTCCAAAAGCTTCAAACAAAGCAGGCAGAAAAGAGGGTAACTGAGCCATCAGTTCCTCTTGAGAAAGACGCCCCACAAGCTGAAAAAGGCATAATATGAAGTTAAGTATGATTATGTTCATGAAAAAAATTTAATTCTTGCACAAAAATGGAAACTTCGTAAGTAGTACACCTACAAAATTAAATTCAATATGTGCTGGTGATATGATATATTCATTTTCTACCATCACTAACTAATATCATATTAAGCTTTTCCTGAGAATGAAAATGACAGACTAGGATATAGTCAATATAAAGTATGACATCACAACTGCCATTCATCAAGGAAAGAATTAGGGTATTGTGTATTCGGGACAATGTCAATTTAAGTTCAGAATTAAAAGAAATGACTTGTTTGCTGGAGTAAACAAGAGGTACCTAAGCTATATACATAATTTAAAGTAATCAAACAAGTAGGATACTTCCAGGATATGGCTTTAAAAGCAATAGCATAATGATATTGGATGAGCACAAAGGGGATTATTTCCCTCTTCTGAAGAACCGTTGCGTCACAGAACACTACCAGAACAGAACAAGGCTTTCTAAAAAATGTGTATATTAGAAAGTAGAGTTCATTAAAAATGAGGTTTTCCAGAAAAAAAAAACCATCACTTCAAGCAAAACTGAAAATTGATTCTTCAAGACAATACCTTCGTTAAGCAATTTATGCTAGTGACAAGAGTTTTCTCATCCTCAGTAACCAGTAGAGGAACAATAACCTGAAACATTTTCAATTGTCACATCAGCTTTAACTTTTATGTTAATAACAAATCCTTGATCCCTCCTCCAACTAAACATTTTACAAGCAGTAAGGATGAACAAAGAGTAGAAAAATCACTACATACACTTAAACATCTAAACGGATCATTCTGAGATAAAACACTGGTGAGACATTGCTCTGCTTTGTTTGAGACCTGAAGAAGGGATGAAATTGCAGAGATTGAAAAGAAAGGAATTATATAAAAACACAAAAAGGACAAAGTTGCCTACCTTGGGAACAATATCCTTTGCAACATTAAGCAGTTTTTCAACAACCAGCTCAACAGAAGTCTCCATGGCATCTTTCTGGAAACGGTATACACAGCAATAAAACAATCACTTATTATCCAATGAAAAGAATATGAAGAGACATACATGCAGTTGCAAGTACTCGTATACACACACAGAGAGATATATATATATATATATATATATATATATATATATATATATAAGTGAGGGCATAATCCAACAAAAGATGGCACACAATGGAGTAAGAACCTGGTTTTTAAGCATTTCAACTATCAGAGACAGAGCAATCTCTCTGATTGAGGAATCTGAATCATCCAGCACTTCAAGCACAACTGTCAAAATCTGATTGAAGTACTGCAATTACACCATTTAACTATATAAATATACAGACGCTCAGTAATGTTCAATAAATTAGTGATTTCCTTTTTTCATAATCACAACTTCTCTAACTATTGATCTAATAGCCAATAGCAATTAAAGAATCAGAAGAACTCACTATTATACAACTGATTTTTTTCAGAGAAAAATGTCACATAATATTTTAGAATATATAGAAAAATAGCATTGTAGAATACTAATATTTGTCACCAAATAAATAAAATGGTATGACAACTGTAAGAAACAATATTAATTTTTTTATGAAGTTCAACAATTAAATCTTTCAAATCAAGTACAATTGACAATCATATAATTTAGGGATAGGAAGGAGACAGATACTCCTCGAATTAAAAGTACCAGAGTCCAAACGGAATGATCATTAGCTATAGACACTTCAACTAGCTGTTGAAGTGCAGTCTGCTTGCTCAAAATAGGGCTTCCATCACCCTCACTGCATATCTACACAAAATCAATACTATATTTTAGTGAAAAGAAATCTAAGATATAACTCCTTAATAAATTTAAAGAATGAGTATTATAACATTAACCAAATAGTGATGTCTCTCTAAATAGGCTGACTGAACCAGAAAAATTTAAACAAGGGTGCAAATACTAAGATATAACTCTCTTAATAAATTTAAAGAATGATTATTATAACATTAAAATAGGCTAGCTGAACCAGAAAATTTTAAACGGGTGCTAAATACACTGGCCACCACTTGTTCTTACACCATGACATAGCTTGACAGCTTGACACAAGCTCTTGCCTGTTATCTGTTAGTTTTGGATTTGCTCCACCACCTTAGACAGCTTTTAACCCATTACCAAAGTGATTGTTTTCTCAAAATATATGGTACTGTGCACACTTACCTGGAGTGTGATATCATTAACTCAGCATAATGCCAGATTTTAGGGTTTGCATCTTTTTCTGTTTTGCAAGAGATTTTGTTGACTTTTAGGCTGATAAAGTTTTGCTTTATATATTTTTCTGATGTATCTCGCAGCTCTTAGATCATAATTTATCCTCCCCCATAATTAACTACGCTTTTCATTCTAATGAATTACTTTTTTCGAAAAACAATTTCAGTACCAATCCATTTACAAGTTGCATAACTCACCATATGAAGAATCTGAGGAATACTGGGTCCAGTGTCAGTCATGTAGTTTACTTTCACACCTTCAACTGACTGATGATTATGGTTCAATTCAGAGGGATATTCTTTGTCAAGTCCAAAGTCTTCAGCAATATTTAAATATTCTGATGACATCAGACCATTAATATCCAGATCAGATGATAGACCTTCAAAATTCATGCTACTGTCCACATGTCCAACTTGGCTAGTTTGAAAGCCAAAGTTTTGACTCATTGAATTGACTGTATAAGCAAGATCTTTAGTTTTTAAACCAATAATACCACTATTAGAATCAGTATGTTCCTCAGATTCATCAGAAGCTGCATGGCCAAGATTGGCTTTAATCAGAGAGGAATCTTGGGAACTCCACTTCCTGCCACCATCACTATCCAGTGAACCAGCTGAATACCTTCCAATGTAATGAGCTTTCCTAGACAAACCAGTATATCCCTCTTCAGAGGATGCTCCCACTACATCAGATGAATCATAAGAAGACTTGGAACGTCGCTCTTTCTTGTTCTGCAGATAATTCATTAAGTCTACTTCAATCCGAGGGGTGCGCTGTTTAAGGGCTCGTCTCAAAGAATTTTGTTCGTCAACTGACAAACTAAGAATAAAATTCAAAACTGCGGATGAATCAAAGTGAGAGTACACCGATATAATGCATGTAATAGCTGCTTCTTTAAGTTTTGTATTTTTATCATGAACCAACGGAACTAACTTGGAAAGCCATAATTTTAGAATGCCAGTATTTGCAGCACCTTCTGGATTCATTGAATGCTTGTTAAAGGAACTTACTGCAAACTCAATAACAGCCAATTTTGCCTTTGGAGACCTTTGCTCATCTAGTGCACGTAGCAATGCAGGCAAGAGAGAGTCTATGCTGTATGTTTTGCTAACAACTTCCAAATTCATTGAGCAGGCTTGCCTAACTAGCTCTTTGGGGTCAATTAACCGAGAAAACACATGGGGTAACATCCGTTCCATGTAGCCCTCGAAGGGCTTTCGACATGCCAGAATAATATCTGCAAGTGTGGAGAGAGCAGCCTGTGCAACTTTATGATGGGGATCATCCAAGTGCTGAAAAAACAACTTCATTACCTTCTCAAAATTCTGGACTACCTCTTGAATTCCCTTTTGACCTTGCTGCAACAAGGAGTGAAGATAATTAAAGGCAGCAACCCTAGCAGACCAGTCAGAACCTGAACTAAGCCCTTCACTCAGAGCTTCATGAAGAGATGCTGGTCCATCTGCATAAATTGACATCTCTCCAAGAGATAATTGGCTATCATCCAAACTCCTCCTGCTGCCAGCAGAGACACGTCCAGCTACATTCTTTCTCAATAGTGGCCTCTGGAAATTAGGCACATAACTATTCTGTGAGTCCCTAAAGTTGGCATCCCTGTAATGGGTATCCATATACTGCCTATCTATGTTGGGGTTCATATATCGTCTAGTGTCCCTGATGTCACTATTTTCATCAACAGAACTTCTTTCTTGTAATTTATCAGAAGCTCTTTTACTTGAGTATGATGAATATGCTGATAAAGGCTCAATACCAACATTAGTACTATATGATAACCTGCCAGAGTCTTTGGAAGCTTGAATTTGGGTAATTATGTCAGACAAACCCAAACCACCATTGCGGTTGCTACCTTTATTGGCACCAGAAGCAGTTGACTCCGTCATTAAAGTGTTAGTCAGATGATTAGATGCCGAGACAGCAGCGGGGAATGGTGGATCACGAGATGAGGGAGGGTCAACTCCTGCACTAGGGGCAATAAGAGATAAATTTAGCTGCTCACAAAGTTTAAAAACCATACCATACCATACCACTAACTATCATCAATTGTTGAATGGCAACTCCATACAAATGAAGTGCAAAGAAGTATATTTATTAAACAAGTAAACTTATTTCGTACCTAGATCCAAACTCGAAGACCGGAGAACAGATGAACCATGCTTATCAGACAAATCCAAACCCCTAAGCATGCTTTCAATAGCAGTGACCTTCTGTTTGCTTGCATGCAGCACACTTTCCAAACTGCGTTCAGTACCTTTACCAAGTGACTTGGCTTGTGAAAGAACGCCAGAGGCAATAGAAGTCCCTGATGATAAACTTGAACTTCTATCCATTGCAACAATAGCAGAAGTTCCATAACCAGTTAGACTAGAGGGAGCTGAAGCTTGACTAGCCATTGATACCAATGCACCTCTATCACGAACAGAAGGTGATGCATGTCTCCTATGCATTCCTCCATCTTCTTCATTTATTAACTGCAAGTTATGTCCACTTTAATAAAACAAAAATTTATCAACAAAATAAAGGACAGATAACACCTTTGAATAAACATATACCCTTTGAATAGCAGGGTCAAAGGATGAAAACAGGCGGCGGGAACGTTCTGGCCAAGTCTTTGCAAACATTCTGTAACACATCCTTGCAGTTGACCGCACCTGTCAAGTTTAATACTGTAATTATTTTTATGCACACACAACTTGGCACCAAAATGAAATATGTTAAGTCAACAAATGTGCTGACAACAGAGTAATGTAGTAATCATGTCATTTTGGACACCTTTCCTTCCAAAGTTAAAATTATTAGAATTTGCATAGAAAATGATAAATAAATAGATATAGGCAAACCAGGTTCCAAGTCACTGATTCCAAGTCCATAAGAAACAAGACAACTGAAGATGGTGTATCAATTCAACTCAATCCCTCTTGAGAATACATCTTTGTACAGATATGTTGGTCAATTGATTATTTAACATTACATTTGCAAGAAACAAAATATAAAGAACTTGCATTGCAACAATTAACAGCAAATCATAATAGGTTTGCTTCTCCATATGTTTATTGTGCAAAGTTTCAGAATTTTTATAGGGCAAATCCAACCAACAAATTCTTAATAGCTAAGGAAAAAAGAGCACCAGTGAAAAGCTAGTCCAAGTAGAAATATGTACAGTTAATATTGATCAAAAACATCAAAAAACCCTAGAATTATGGGGTTACCTCACTCATTGCATCTGAAACACAACACCTTATCATATCCTCATATAAATCAGCCGATCGTTGTATTTCTGCTGCATCAGGCCAATGTTCTAGAATCAAAAGAGCATAATCACAACACCTACAATACAAATGATATTAATTAAAAACCAAAATGTTCACACATCTATCCCAGATAGTAGATAATCCATACCTTGCACGAAGTACAGCATTGCGATCATTTTTTGCACAATCAGCTATCCGAGGAAGCACACGAGCAACTTTGCAGTTGCGCAACATCTGGAAAGTAGAGGATAAAAGTCACAACAGCATACACAAAGTCATATGTGCAGAAAATTAATGAGCATACCAAATTACCGTTTTTATGCAGTTATCTGCAGATTCTGCAATTACAAGCACAGTAATCACAACTAGCTTCAAAAGGACCTGTTATCAGATAAAGTATTAAGATTTTAGAAATATGTAAAACATTATCATCATAGACATAATATTGAACTTACTGGTATGAATAGTTCAGCACATGCTTCAAAATCACCCAAGAGGTCCTTTGACAAAAAGCATAATAGATGGCAAACCTAGAACAAAGTAAATAGCAAACAGAAGGTATCCATGTGTTAGTAATAAAATTATAAAAGAGATTGAGCATCAATAATCATGCTTACTTCCAACAAAGCATTTTTATCTAAACTACACTACCCATTCAAACATAAGGAGTGGAAAACTAAGAACTTTCAAGCCAATATTCTGGGTTAAGTGTGGACAATGCAGAATCCCAACTACCTTGTCCGTAACTTAAATTTTTTTATCAGTACAAGAATCAAATTTTTGACACCTTGCCCACAAAAGATCTGACACCATATGCAAACTAAAAACATATTATGCCCAACTCAGTAGGGTAGCTCAAGCATCATAAGGGATAGGAGTGTTCAAATGACTTTAATAGAATTAAATTTTATAAAAACTGAACTAAAAAATAATTCAAACAAACTAAACTGTTTTTTGGCTTGCTTAACTACATTCTACATTTTTTTAACTGAACTATTTTTTTTTTCTTAAGAAATTGAAGTAATTTAATCATCTGAATTGCACTTATATTACACACAAGAGAAGACAGAATTTATCACTCCATTTCCTTCGAGTCAAATCCATACATGAATTCATTTACTAATGATGTATATAAATATATGGAAGGAAACAAATTATTACTGAAAGGTAAAGTTTTCACCATATGAGCATAGAAGATACTGCCATTTTTTCCTGACAGTGCAATGTAGTTATTAATCTATTGGAATGCATTCTTAATGTTGAAACAACTATTAACAAACAATTTATTACTTCAAGAAAAGGTAGTGAATGATTACATGAATATTTTTTCACCTTTCGTGGTAATTTAAGTAGCGCACTGAACTATTCTTTTAGCAGTTTATTTTAGCAATTAAGTTTCTAGAAATTGAACTGAAAAAGTTCAGTTTAGTTTATAATAAACATAGACCAGTTTTTTTATAGTTTAGTTCAATTCAATTAAATTTTCTTTAGTTCAATTTAGTTCTTTTGAACATCCTAAGGGGTCTTTGCATATGTACCAGCAGATATGAAATCTTAACATCCTTCCTGAAAATAAAAACTGCATTTCACTTTAAGAAAGATGGATAACAATAACCAATGAAAATGTCAGTGAACCTGCTTCACAATGCTAGACCTTCGATCTGACAATTGTGTGCTTAAAGGCCCAACAAGCTGCTTCAGGAGTCCAAAGAAACATGGATAATCAGTAGCACCTGGTATGCAAAATATTCAAGAGATATGATCACACATGCCACAGACAAACAAAATAAGTTGCATTGCATTTTAACATCTCAGTGAAAATTACAATACAACAACGGCCTAGGTAATAGTAAAAAAACATTTTAAACAATAAAGCAAAGCAGAGACTTCAAATAAATAATTAAAATTTAACAATGCCAACTCTAAACTCTTACTAATTTAAAGTGCAACAACCGTTTAAGCCCCCCTTTCTTTGTGTAAATAAATATAATCTCAAAAAATTACACCTCTAAGCCGTTCATAATTCTATACTTTATGGCTCCCATTCATAGAGCTATACTTTATGTCCCCAAACCACAACTTTCCGTCCATATTTAAATTAGAATTGGCATGTAGAGTCTAGCTCAGCACCATAAAACTCATTCGGAAAGTGAGGATGTCCAAAGCTCAGCACCATAAACTTTATTTAGGTAATAATAGTATCCATTGTGGGATCTAAATTAGCTGAGAGTCAATGTCCCAACGGCTGCACACTACAAGTGTTTCACTAAATTTTTCCGATCAACACTTTAATTTCCATTATTTGATGCAATAGTTCAGTTTATCACAAACTCATTGAATCCACCGCTACAAGTAAAATCTATGACCAATTCCCGAAAGATCACCATAAACACCCTTCACAATGACATCATGGTAAAGATATACCTACAACAAATGTGATTTCCCTTTGAAACAAAAATAGCAAAAAGGTTTTAAGATTAGATTGAGTATATAAAATTAAGTGTGTTTGTGTGACATATATATATATATATATTATTTACTCCTGAAAAAAAACTGGAATACACCAACCTCCCAAAACAAGACCTTCAATTCTTTGCATGGCAGCAATACGAATTGACCAGTCCTTTTCTGGTACAAGGGTAGCTGCAATCTTATCAATTTCTCTTAGTAACTCCTTCTCTGAATACACCTTGATGGGGTCTATGACTTTCTCTGTAACATCACCTTCTCCTGTCATATTTAATACAAAAAAAGTGAGCATTATGTTAGAATATATGAAAAATATCCAATAGTATGTTGATTATAAGAATAATTTAGAGTATATTAGACTATCTCTTAGGATTAGTTATAATAGTTCCTCAATATCTTATGATATGTTTTCCTATTTAACTAATTTAGCTAGTACTGTAATCTAGTATTAGTGTGAGGGTTAGTACTTTATGCTTCGATCGTGTTCAAGAGTATTTTTCAAAGGTGTTTCCCTGTTTCCTCTCTCAATAACTATAATTTCCACACATTTAATAAAGTACAGAAAAATATAAAATATATGACTAATAAGAAAATTGTACGTGTAGATAGCATACCTGACTGATTAGACACAGAACAATAACAATATATATTGTTGAAAAAATTTCAACATTCAAACAAATGAATTCGTATGTTGCTTATCTCTTTGAATCATATAAATCAATTTTCCTGGATCAATTTTATTTCCACTACCAAACTCAAAGAACTTTTCATTTCCATTTCAATATCATGTAAATCTTCCATTGAAGAAGTTGAAAAATAAAAGCCCTTTGATTATCAAAAGCAGTCAGATCCGAGAATCACCATGTAATCTAAGGTGGAATCCCATTGAGCATGCAGGCTAAACTTGTGAAATACCCCCAAAACATGCAACCTAAAATATCCTAAATTTGGACCATAATCACCACATATTGTTGATTCGAATAGCATCTTTATAATCAAAATTTGAAACTTTAGCAATTCCAGCATGATAGAAATGTTCTGTTTGAAAATATCACAAAGTATATCAAATTTCTTATGCAAAACATAAATCTGTTAGTCTTTCTTGATCTCAAACGACAAAGTTTAAACATATGATCAAGTACTAAGCTGATCATAACAAACGAGAAATAAAGAACAATTGAAGAGCAAATTATAAGGCATATAGGCTATAACAAAGCAATTATGCAGGAGAGAAGAAAAATTCATAGATAAGGTATGAGCCATACTACAAAATATACATTGATTTTAAATTAGAAAAGAAAGATTTTGCAATCTAAAAATTATAATATGCTAACCTCCAAAAAGAGAGCTCTCCCTTGATGAACTTTTAGCCTTTGGACTACTTTTTTTGGGATTAACACCCACTGGCTTAATTTCCCCAGCAGTATAACCACTAGAAATACCATCTGAAGATTGAACTTTTGGTTGAATTCCCTCTAGTCTAGCATTAATAGCTTTCACCTGATATCATTGTAAGTCCAAGGAAGAAGAAAATTAAAATCTCATGCCAATTGATATGAAAATGTTAAAAAAAAAGGTCCTTCAATATCAAAATTATAGATGTAAAACAGATATTCATGAGTGCAACATATTAAATAATGCAACTTAATGTTACCAGAGATGAAGGAAGATTGTGACGCTGAAGTTCATCACGAAATTGGGACCCAGCTTGTGCATACATCTCCTGTAAGAAAAGAGAGAGAGAATATTAAAGGAATGTACTGAGATTCTTCTTAAACTTTAAAGCCCTAACCACTATGCTTAAGTATACTATATTATTATTCAAGCAGCCTTTGCCTAATTTATAATGACATCAATATCAATCAAGTATTCAATTAAACATTAGAAAAAACTAATCCAGTTATACATAATTGTTCATAATTGGAATAAAACAGAACTCCAAACTCTTGAAGAACAAGGTTGCATCTATTCTTAAATTTAGAGCCATGTCAAGTTGGCAAGATGCAGGAGTTGAAAAGTATGAAAGGCATCCAAGCACTTGGAAAACCCCCCTTCCTAAAAAGCTAGTTATCATGATGAAGAATCAGGCCACTTAAGCACTCCACCAAACATTCAATATTACTTGTAGGACCTAGACACTCAATAATATCCAAGTCCCTGTTGTAGTAGCACACTGAGAGCCGACACTAATATATAACATGTAAGCAAAATAAAATGACAACAAGACATATTTACCTCAATGCACAAAATAGCAGCTTCCCTGACAGCAGCATTCAGATCATTAAGCAACTGAAGAATCTGACATTGGTCAGTTTTGAAAAGGAGTTAGTATCACATTCAAGAAATATCGAATGACTAAAGGACATATACTATTTTGTTAGTGAAATTCAATGAACATACAGGAGGAAGAATAGCACGTTGAAGAGGAAGCTCAGTCGCTGAAAATAGACCAATAGCAGAAGTGACAGTTCGCGCAAATTCCTCTCGGATTCTCCAGCTTTTGCACGTCCAAGCAAAGGACCCTGCTCTTTCAACAATTATTGTGGGAGATGAAACCTGAAAATAATAATAATAAAAAATCTCAAAATAAAAGGAAATTTAACCAAACACGGAATTTAAATCTGCAACAAAATCAGCCCATGGGAACAGTAAAATTTCTTCACATTTGGATGGAAATAAATAAATACCAAAAATTCACATCGAATCATTGTAAATGCACTGAAGCTTTTTCTCCTAGGGTAAACACAGAATTGTATTTCAATTTCCAAAACAAACACTCAAGGAACAATAAGGGCACACAGTTAAATAGATTCCAACATGAAATTTACATGGATTAGCCATGCAAGACTCCACTTGTTTGGCAATATATCATAATAACGAAATTGCAACACTGACATTTTGCAATGAGCCGAGCACTATGTTCAATGCATAGCAATCATCTACTCTAATAGCTTCCAGCTTAACTTGTTAATTATTATAGACCTGTCCTAATTCATAGGTTATTTTAAAAAGTAGGTTTGTCGATAGCATTTAATATTGTTGAGTGTTAAATTAATATTGTGCCCAACGAATTTCAATGTTTATAAACATTTTAAGCTCATTTTAAGCTGATTCATTTTAAGCTCATTTCAACACGCTATTTTAATCTTATCAAAATAAACTCTTTCTAGTTTATATAGATAAGCTTTAGAGGACTCAAAATTATGATATAAACTCTCATGTGATAATTGAATAAACTTACAGCCTGTCTACTCAAGCATGGCCTATATCAATGTTTACTGACAATGGCTACTATCATATAATTGAAATTCACTCACATGTAACTGTTAGCACCACAACATAACCTATGTTATAAATCTCATGTTCAGGATCTTTCATTCATCGAACAACCTACTAGGATAACATAAGGAAGCTATGACACTGTGGCATTGGACTCCAATGACACTAAAACAAAACGCTATGACCGCAACAAAAACTTGAGAGATCCTCCAGTTAAGCGCAAAATTCTGATCAAAGTCTAGTGATATATTTAAAAATAGGAAGTCAAGTAAGAGTCAATAAACTAGTACTAACCTCAAATCCAAGCAATCAATGATCCCCATTTCATTTCTTTTGCCAGAAATGAATAAGAGTGAAACGTTCATGCACAATTGATAAGATTTAAATACCACGAGCTTCCCTGCGTACACTCAAAGTCTTATTCCCCGATCTCACTTTTTCAACCGACAACCAACTTTATTGATTAATTATTATTCACACTCATCTCTACTCACTCATAGCACTCACTTTTCACTTTCCATATAACAGATTCGGAGATTCTCTACTTTGCAAAAACCTCAGTTACCTAAATCTCTTCCTTCCGAGGTTTCGCAATCACGAATCACTAACAGATACACATACATAAATAACAATTCCAGGAATAGAAGGTATTTACCTCCATGAGAGTGAGCAATAGGCGTCTGGCGGCGTCGCGGACAGGCTGTTTGGCGTCGCCTAACCGTTCGACGACGGCGGGAACGAGCGCATTGAAGTGGAGCTTGAAGTGGTCGCCAGCGCGAACGGCAGCGGAGTCGAGCGCCTGAAGCGCGCCCTGCGACACCTTGAAGCTGCTGTCCTTCAAGAGATCCAGGCAGCATTCGACGAGCGAGGCGACTTCGGCGGAACTGAGGCTCCTCCTAGAAGCTTCGAGAACCTCGTGGAGGCGCTCCACGCCGGCCATCCTCTCCTTGGCGTCCTTGGCGCGTGCGAGCTCAAGCGCTTCCTCCATCGCGCAGCGTTCGGATCTTTCGCGGCCGCGTTCAGATCTGGAACAACCGTTCCCGGATTCAGCACCGCATGGAGAGCAGTAACGGCGCCGAGAAGCTGCGAAATGCAAATGAATGAAAATGCAGTGTAAATAAAGCGAATGTGTGATTTAATAGTGAGAGTGTGATGGTGGATTTGGCGGAGGAGTGGAATTGAGGGAAGAGCTTGCGGTAGGAGAGAGAAAGAGGGTGAAGGGGAGGAGTGGGGACTTGAATTGACGGAGAAGGAGGAGGTGGTGGAAGATGATGAAAATGATTTGAAAACTATGTTTATGGGTTTCTTCTCCTTCCAAAATTAACCATTCCATTTCTTCTAATTTACCATCTATACCATTGTTCACCGCTTTTTCCTTTTTTTACTATTTTTATATTAAGGTAAATCTAAAATTTAAAACAAAAACCAACTAAATCGTGTTTTACTAATCTCGTCTATATTAATTATGTTTTTTTATTTTTTTATCATGTATTTTATATTTATATATGTGTGTGTTTTTATAAAGATAGTTAAATATATTATTACATTAAAATTAAGTTGTAATAAAGTGAGATTTTTTCTTTTTTTTCATTTTTTACATTTTTTATTATAAATGGGAAGTTTTTTTAAGTTTACTAAGGAGAATAAATTTTTTTAATAAAAGAACAGCTTTTATATAAGAAAAAAAGTGTATACAATTAAAAGAAATAATAATTAAAAAATAATAACATATAAATTTAAAAATTCTTAACAATAATGTATTTGAGAAAAATTACTATAATTGAGGAGGTGTATTTTTTTATTTGATTCATGAAGTTAATTTTGCTCTCATTTATAAAATTAGACTTGGTGTATTTAAAAGATAGATTCATATTACGTTTAATTAAGTTTTTATCCATATGATTTATATTTTTTTATTCTTTAATTTTATTTTCAAAATGGTCTCTCTTAATTTTTAAATTTTTTCTTTCATTTTAGTCTTTATTATTATGACATCAAAGTGATGTTAACATGTGTCACGGTATCACAATGTCATGTTGTTAAATGTTATATCAAGACCGCTATATTATTGCAACAGTAGAGGAACTAAAAATGAATAAAAAAATTACATTAATAATTACATTAAAAAATTATATATTCACACACATATATGTAATAATTAAATATTATATATAAATATATATATATATAATAATTAAATTCTACATATAATATATAAGTTTAATTAAAGTACAAATATTAAATTTAATAACCATAGTTTTTTCAATAACCATAGAAAAAAAAAATAGATCCGAATTTGATAATTTAAATAAGTATAAAGTGTTATTCAATTAAACATTAAACATAAATAAATGTTTAAATATATATCATTTGTGTCAACTTAAAATTATTACTCGAGTTGGATACTTAAACTAACCAAAATCTAAGTTGTTGCAATTAATTTAGTTGATAACACTATATTGAGCAAAAAGACATTGTTTTCAACTTATAGTGCTTGAAGTACCTAGTTATGTGCAAAAAAATATCTCAAGGCAAAAAAGTGTATGGAGAAGTGCATAGTACAATACAATATTTTCAACTATATTTGTTATAGAGTTCTTCATTTTCTCTATTCTGATACTACAGATATATAGCATCAATCAAGAAAAAATTTAGTTGGTTGTTCTAAACATGTTTTTAAAGAGTTTCGTAAGAAAGTATTTTTACCAAACATTATTATTGGCCAAAACACTAATGAAGTAAGGATTTTTATTTTTTTTAAAGATTATAAGGAATACATGAATTTGACATTATGAAGATGGGTTTTGAAAGTGTAAAGTTATCTTTTAGTTTTTCTAATATGAAAATTTTAAGATTGTGTTAATAATAATTAGTATTATGGTGCACTAGAAATTTTGATCTTGAAAATTAAATTATTAATTTTTAAAATAATAAAATTAGTCATTAATTTAATTAAAGATTAATTTAAAATATAATAATAGTAAGTATTTAAAATTTTGGTAGTAAAACTAATCTAAATTCTAATTCACAAACAAATTTAATTCTCATTATATAAAAATTAATATTAACAATCAATTATATAGAAACTAATTCATTAATCATATAATATAGAAATCAATTTAATAACTAAATATGTAAAGACTAAAAATTGGTCCTTAAGCAATGATAATTTATTTTAAATATTTTCTTATTTGTCCACTTAATTTATTATATTTTATATTTATTTGTAAATTTAAGTTCGTTAATCTTAAAATAAATTATTAATAACTAGTGGGAATTTGAGTTAATGATTGAAAAACTCTCTTTAATTTATCTTAATTTGTGTATAAATTAAAAAAATTTAAAATCAGACGTCAAAGAGTTGTTTATTCACATTTTTTATTTTTATTATTATTATATTCATATTTTTTTATAAAGAATAAATAAAAATCTAAATGATAAGAATGGATAAGAACTAAATTAAATGATAAGAAGAGAAGAGATAAAAATTATAATTTTTAAAAGATACGAAGATATGAAAAAAAAAATTGTTTCACATAAATTTTTCCACTTTTAATAAAATATTTTGTCCACGTTGAATAAACTACTCTACATTTTAAAATTTAAAATTGATAACGATTTTTTACAAAATGACAGTATAATAATATTAAAAAAATAAATTAATTATAAAAATAATTAATTATTTAGTAAATACTTAAAAAATAAAAAATATTGAAATATCTGAAATAAAATAAAATTAAAAAAAATTGTATACACCAAAATAATAGAAATCTCCTTTCTATATAAATATAAATATAAATTAATATTTATTTTTTATTATAATTTAAATTATTCATTACAAATATAAAATATAAGTATTAAAATTTACTTATTTATTATCAATTTTAATTATAACTTAATTTTTATATAATTTAAAAATATTTCATTTGTTGGGTTTAAGAATGTTGAAATCATGAATCTTTTACAACAATAAAGTTGGCTTTAGATTATTAAAGGTTACTGTCATGTTACATGCCAACTGTGATGTTGGTCATGTTACCATTCACCATGCATCATGTGTTATGATCCTATCGAGACCAAAATAAAAGTAAAGTTTAGTTAACAGATACCATAATCTTTAATCAATTTTATAATACTAGCCATATTATTAAAAGCTTAAATATTGAGCAACAATATTATAGTAATTACAATTTCCTTCCACAATAATTTATAATCATTAAAAATATATATATGACTAGTGTGTTATCGGTGTATGTACCATTCAAATCATCCATTGACGTGAACAGTGAGACTTTCACACTGAAATGAAACTTTTATTTATGACATTCATCACATTATCATCCAACAACAAAAAATAGTTTCAACTTCTATGATCAATATAAGCATTATATATAACTCATTTCATCATCACCAACGCTATTAATTTTGATCAAATTGCACAAAGTAGATAAAAATAACTTGTGAGCAAAAATTCTTACTTCATCGTCATGGTTCCTTTCAAAACATCTTCAACATTTGCTTCAATCACACATTTATTATCTAATGCTATAAAACATAAAATAAAAAGTATCAAAAAGATTTATATATATATATATATATATATATACTAAATGGTGGATTTCATAAAGTTTTCTCAAAATTTAATGGTATGGATTTAAGTATTGTATTGTTTTCCATAAAAAGAAAATCTTAATATGTCCAATTTTGAATCAAAATTCATTTTTTTATTTCTTAACTACTTACAAATCTTTTCTAAGTTTATCAAGCTTTGGATTTTGTATCCCCCCATAAGATCTATCTACAATTAGACTACATTTCACTCCAATACCCCCTTTTAGTTCCAATTACATCACATCAAACATCTAATCTATTTGGTGGAAGAATTTCCTATACAAGTGTACTTTATGTTAATTCTTCAAATTTAGGTGTAAGTTTTGTTAAAATCAATATTTATACAAATAAAAATCATCATTGTAGTTCTAGTGTAAGACCAAGATTTAATGAAAAACAAAAAAAAAATGGTGGAACCAAAAGAAAGATAAGGTGTATAATAAACACATTTAACCGCCCCAAAAAAAAGTCAATTACTAAACCATCTATTACCTCTCCAAATATTGAATTGAAGAGAATAGTGAGACATTATCTTCTTCCTAAACATATTTATCTGATTTACATAGACATGTCATAGTTTGATGGAATGGTTCAAAGAGTAAAGGCAACATCACTCTCTCAAACTTAAAAAAACTAGTCTAAGCTAATTACTTTAAAAACTTTTCAATATCATTTAGAGAGGAGAAAAAACATGTAATATGGTTTAGAGGTGACAAATTTACTTTTGATTAACTTGTATCTCACTCTATTATGTAATTATTCCTCTATAAATCCCTTTATTAGTTATATTTTTAACCTTCAAAACACACTTATTGTTATTGGCATTATACATGTGTAATTTAACTCCTCCCAACAAGTATAGAGAATTCATTATGCAGGAACCACATTTTACATAACAATATTAAGAATGATACTAATTAATTACATACTCTTAAATTTGTTATGTGTTTCATGTGTCTACTAATATTGAAATACTCTTAAAGACATTTGCAACTCCTCTTGGAAGTCTGAGATAAATATTTGTAAACCCTAAAGAAGAGGAAAATAACCTGAAGAAGAAGAAGAAGAAGAAAAATCCATAAGGACAAATTTGAGAAGTGGGAGTCTCTCAATGTGTTTGTAATTATTTTTTAATTTTCTTAAATGATCCTTATTTATTTAGAGAAAGTTGACAAACTTAAATAAAATTATGATTTCACAAAAACTAATGGAAAAAGAAGAAACAACAACAATTTATAATGGCGGATGCAGTGTACCTGTCATAAAAAGTGGTGTAGTGGCATTTTTGTAATAATCGTGATATTTATTATGACGGTTAAAATTAGAATTGACATAGTAAGTATTTATTATATCTGTTAAGTGTAAAATCGTCATAATAAGTGTTTACTATGTCATTTTTATTTTAACTGGCATAATAAGTGTTTTAACCTAACTCTTCACTTTCTCTTCTCAAATAGAAAAAAACATTTGAACCACACGCACTGGGTAGTTATGAAGTTTCTCCTTCCATTGAGGTAGTTCTTAAACTTCTCCTTCCATTCCTGCAACTCGAACCCTTTCGCGAGGTAATTTCGAAGCTTCTTCTTCCATTGAGGTAGTTCCGAAACTTCTTCTTCCATTCGTGCAGTTTCTCCTTTGACACCACCAAAACTTGTTTATTTCATTGAGAACTTTCCCATTTTTCCCCTTTTCTTTTAATCCCTAAATTTTTATTTATTGTGCGACTACTTCTTCTCCTCCGTGCAGTGTTCTCCGTGGATCTCTTTGGCTTTCCGACAACTCCTTGTTGTGGGGTGAGTAATTTTTTTACTCTTCCATTAGTTTCTCGTGGTTCTCAATTTTTTAGCCCTTTCGTTTAATTTATTCCTTGTTTCTTTCATATGAAACAAAATGTGAAAAGTTTAAACAGAACAATAACAGTTTTTGGTAAGCTTGAAAAAAAGTGTGTAAGAGTTAAGCAAAACGTTCTAGATTCTAGAGTTAAGTAAACTTTGAAATACTTTGTTTGTTTTAAAAACAGTACAAACAATATCTACTATAACCAAGTTTGATAGGAATTCATTTTTTAATTCATCCATTGTATCAGCATGATTTTAAGGTTAATATTTTAAATTGTAGGATCTATTTGTATAGGATTATATAATTATTTAATTAACATATATTTAGATCCGTTACAAAAAAGGTTTTAATTGCTTTTAGTTTCCCTGAGGCCTTGCCAGCACTCACAATGAAAGGGGAGAAAAATACTCCATTTTTTTTTTGTTTTTATCAGCACAGAAAAAATTATTTAACTTGAGTGAGTATAAGGGTCCTGAAATTCATCACAATATTCTTTTGTTTTGTCATCTTAAGTTTACATAAATTCAATCTCCAAGTTTGCATAATGTAATCCAATTTCGTACCTGACTTTTTGCAATATTTATCAGCCTACTTAGATCCACAACTTCTTGCCCGTAGGGTATTGTTTTCTTCATAACATGAATATAGCATGCATAAACAATTAAGAGAAATGATAGAGTTGTTGCATGTTGTAGATTACTTCCTCCAGATTTAAATAGAAGACCACCTAATCAAATATAGTGTGAATTTAACAATATTATACTACAACATTATAAACATTTGTACTCCTTCAGTAATTCTTAATGTTGTTATCTGATACCTCTAGAGAGGGGCACTGATTTGGTAGGTGAATTTGACAAAAAAAAAACACATAAGTTTATATACATTAGGAATGAAAATGTTTGCACTGCCTGAATCACCCATCGCCAATATTCTAAGGATTGAATTTTATATAAATCAAAATAAAAAACTTCTAAAAACCTAAATCAAAAGTTACCAAACAAATTATGAAAGATAATTAATCATGTTCTTGAGAACAGTCGATGCATTCTCTCTCAAATGACATAGTCTATTGTCAAATCCTAGTAGCTTACAAATTATGTTACTATGCTAAATACAATAACAGATAATAGTAAGCCCATAATGAAGAACATAACATTGAGACTATTCCTTTCACTTGCTATTTTTTTGTTTGGTTTTGACTCCTAAATCAGAATTATGAAGAACAAAGCAGTGTGTTTGTTTGGTATCTAAATCATATTTATGAAACATTGGTTCTTGTAGGTAGAGCTTGGGTATGCCCATATGAAAAACACATTGAGACCAGTCTTTTCACATGCTATTTTTTTGTCTGGTTTTAACTCCTAAATTTTCATGTGTACCTTCTTGTATTATGCAAATTAAATCAAAACATTGAAATTTCTGACCAGATATCTCAGCCTTTGACCATATATTTCACTGTCAAAAACAAAAAAAAAAAGTTATATATTAATAGTTAGCCTTTAGATTTCTGAAAGTTAATGTCTAACACATTTTTTTTTCTTTGTTTAAAAAGCTTCACTATCTATACCCAAAGACTTAAACCATAATGTTTTTGGTTCTCATTTTTACTATATCGAAAATAATAAAAGATACGGATAAGTAAATCGAACATTAAATAAATTTATAAACAATTAAACATTAAATGAACATAATTTTATAAATCAAAATTCAGGATCAAAATTATTAATATTTAAAAATTAAGAAACTTTGGACATTATTAATTATTAATGAAGGCAGGAAATTTGATAAAGCAAAATGAGTTTTTTTTTTGAAAAACAAACTTACTATGACGATTATATATATATATATATATATATATATATATATGACATAAAAATCTTGATTTACTATGACGATTATTGTAATATATGACATAAAGATTCTGATTTACTATGACGAGTGATAAGAATATTTATTATAGAAGATCACTTACTATGACGGTCCTGATGAGAACCATCATAGTAAGTCATATTTTCTATGACTATTATAGAAATATCAGTTATAGAAAGTTCCATCTAAACATATTACGACAGATATTTTGTTATGAAAATTTATATATAACCGTCATAGTAACGTGTCAATTTTTCAACTGACATAAAAAGTGTAGAGTTTTTATATTGCTCGAATCTATATGTTAGCAAAACCGTCATAAAAAATCATGTAAAACTATTATAAAATATTTTTTTTTACACTAGTGAATATTTGTATACCCTGTAGAAGATGAAAATGGTAAGAAGAAGAAGACAGATTTGAAAAGTGGGAATCTCTCCATGTATTGGAAACTTATGATTTCATAAAATAAATTTATGATTTCACAGAAACTATTATTTTAATAAAGATGTAAATAGGAAGAATAATATTTTAAGCAAATTAGAATATGCTGTAACTTGCGGTAAAAACGATTGAGATTAATAAGTTACGCTATGTTTTAATTCGTTTGATAAAAAAAAAATTGACTTGCATTTTTTTAATTGATAATTATATAATACTTAATAGTAAACTGAATAAGTAATTTTGTTCTCACCTCAAATCCTTTAATTAAGAAGAGTGAACCATTATATCTAAGTTTTGTGACTTTGCCACAATTTTTTAAATTAAGGGAAGAGAATGTCAATAAATTATTCTTAATTTATACTTCTAAACAATATGACTTGTATAAACCATGTTTACAATAATAACTAATTATCATTTGCTCTTTACGAGAGCAAATTAAGAAAAAAAATATTAGGAATTTATACTTATTATTAAAACTTTGGTAAATTAAATTATAAAATTTTAAACACTTTTTAGCAAATTTATAATTCCAATTTTAAACAAAAAATTATAAATTTTATATTTTATTTCATTTTCATCATCAATTACGAGAATTATGCTAAAGTTCATCATAATTATTAATCCTATTCTCAATATGACCCCTCTTATTATAAGTATCTCAGTAATTATTTTTCATAATACATTAATTATCGTTATTTTTTCTTTTACAAAAATGCATGCAATGTTTTTGTTTCATCATAAACCAATATACATTCTCTACTTTTAAGGTCAATTAGTATAATATTTAAAATTGGATTCACAAATAAAATAAACCTACTTTAAATAACTTACAAACATTTCTTCAATAAATTAAATATGACAAAAATAAGAAAAATATAAGTTCAAATGTAAATTAGGAAATAAAATACTCAAAGACAAATTGTTGGAGATGCACAATGGATTAAGGAAACAACAATCATTGATTATGTATTTACAAAATATCTATGAAGAGACTTAATATAATGTACAATCACACTTGAATCTTAGAGAAAGCACAAGTATGGTCTTACTTCTAAGTATTGTAGCACCACTTCTACACCAATTTATGTTCATAAAATTCTTTCAAGTACAAGGATAAAGGGTAAAACTACCCTTGCAACTTGTATTTCTCCTATTTTCTTCACAGAGCAAGGGGCACCACTCCTCCACTCCTCTCTCTTTTTGTTTCACTAATTCTTCTTAAATAAGCAAATCCAAAGGTAAACACAATTAGACACTTTTTCCGCTTCTCCTTTTGTCCACGAATAACAAATATTAAAAATTTGTAAATTTTTAATATTTTAGACAGTGAAACTATGCTAAATTTATTATGTGCTCTTTTTAAATTTATGCTCTTGTTTATTTTTCTATCTTGTTATAAGAGCCTCTATGAATTTTTAATTATAAAAGACAAGTTTATCCTTAATTTGTCCCATCGATTTGACGGAATAAACTTTATAAAATTTGCAATTCATCAAAGCATAAATTATTATCGAAAATTTACTGAATGATTTTAAACTTAACTTACATTGAAACCCTCAATCACTCCATTATAACTACACTGCCTGTGGAAGTGATGTTGCAGTGGCACAGAGTACATTGGGAAGCATAGTAAATAGAAGACTTAATGGGAGACACAGTAGAATTAGAATGATAATGAAGTTTTTGGCTCAGTAGCTCACACTGAATGAAATAATTAAATTTGTTAAGGGGTCTTAATAGATGTTGGAGTCGATGGCCATGATGGTGCTAAGGTTCATTGGGGTCATAATGTCAGAAGTTCCGCTGAAGATGTCTTGGACAATAAAGCCTAGAGCACGTTGAGATGGGTGATAAGGGTCCCAAAATGCATATGTATCACGATTTGGACACAAGTTTGACGCTGCAGTGCACAGTCCTATCCCATTGAAACGACCTTGACCACAACATGCTATCTTCGATGTAACAAAACCTGCTCTCAAACCCACAATTCAAAATCAGATACATAGATTACATGTCATTAAAAATAAACACATTAAAAATAAAATATTTTATAATATATAAATAAGTGTAAATTTTATTTTATAAAATAAGTTACGTTAACTTATTAAATTTTTTAGAATATTATATAAGATAAGTTATAATTAAAATCAACTTCTTGATATTAGATTCTTTTAAAACAAATGTCAATTAGAGTTTGTTAATGAGATAATCAATATATAAGTTTTCTTCCTAAAATTATCTAAATCCTTTATTTATTTTCTCCCACGTCAAATGAGACCAGGCTCTTGATTAATGTAAATTTTTTTATTCTAATTAAGTTTTAAAACTATCTAAAACTTATTACATTGAAGACAATTTTTAAAGAAAAATGTAAATACAATTTTATGTGTTTTTGCATTTTCTTAAAATTAGAGTTTAAGAGTAACCTAAATAGACCTTTTTATAAATGATTGAATTTAAACTCCAAACTAATAATATATAATCTATTATGTATTATATATAATCAATTATGTATATGATTTTATAATATAATAATAAAATAAATAATAATATAAAAGTATTATTAATACTAATAATATAAATATTAAAATAATAATAATATTTAAAAGTAATTTATAAAATAATAATAAAATTATAAATAATAATATTAACTAAAATAAAATTTTAAAATAATGATAATAAATGTAAATCAAATAATTTATTATTAATTATTTTAATTTATATTAAATATTAATAATGTTATTAATAATAAAAATAAATATAATTATTTATATATTAATAAATTTATATAATAATAAATAATATTAATTATATAAAATACTTAATTAATTTTGTTTATATATTAAATGAATTTGTAAATTTTAATATTTTTTCAATCACACTTATTATATTATTTATAATTTTTTTATGAAACACTTTTATGTTCTAAAAATGATAAAGAACTTGAGTTTTTTTATATAAAATTTTAGTTAATTTAAATTTTACAAAATATTTCATATTTTATTATTTAAATTTTTAAAGATAAAATTAAATTTAAAAACTTACATTTTACATATTTAAAAAAATTAAAAAAATTTCACAATCATCACATCACTCACAAACTTCAATAAACTATCTCACACATCCACTCTAACGCTCTAAATTTTTTACATACTTTCTTTTCAAATACTCACGGTTTTTCACACCCACAACTTTTCACTCTCTGATCCAAACAAAGCATTAAAAAAATGCGCCTAATAATTTTATTGTTTTTAATTTTAAGTGCAAGCAATGTGACTTAAAGTGGGTGAAAAAGTTAGAAAAGTAATATGACTATTTACTGATAAAAAAATCAAAATTAATGAGTTGATGTTGAGAGACCAAATATTTGAGGGTCGGTGATGAAGTTCATGTTCATTTGGAAGGCATTGACAGCAACAAAAACTTCAGAGCCCACTTGAGAGTTGATGTCTCTGGTCATTTCAACCAAAAGTGGGTTGAATATTTGTGCAGCTTCTTGTAACTCAGCTACACACTCTCCATTCCTACTCCTCGTAGCAAGCTGGGCAGGAACACAACCCAATGGACCAGTTCCAGTCACAAGCACCCTTCTACCTCCCAACTCATACAACCTCTGCATTATCATTTATACATCTACCATATCAATCATTTTGCTTCGTTGCAAAAATTTCATTAAACTAATAAACGAAACTTTACCAATTGGACGAGTCTTAATCAATAAGTTGTGCCCATAAAAAATAAAGGAAAAATTAAAATGAAATAAAATAAATAGAAGACTACCATTCATTTCTTATGAAACACCCCAACAACACTAAGCTATATGACTTTATTTATTCTGTTTTTAGTCACTTATAATAAGAGTACTACTGGATAAGTGTTGAAATAATGTGGGGTTAACTGAGTTACAATACATACCTAACAAAATTTCAAACACTAATTAACACTTTTATAAGCGCATAAAAGAAGAATAAATATATAATAAACAAATATAGGTTATTACAGGGATGTTTGACAAAAAATAGTTTTTTTTATCGGCACAAAAAATATTGGTCTATATTGTTTGGGAAAATTTTAGAAGCATTAGGATCATGTACAATTTGATGATCGTGATATATATATATATATATATATATATATATATATATAATAACTACTGAATAAATCTAAACTATCAATTATTATTATTCTTTAAATTTACTTTTAAACATCAAAATTGTTCAGAATGAAATTTGGTAATGCCTAACTCTCATAGTTACTTGATAATCCATCTCCTAGAAAATCTTAGGTCCAAACTTCTTATGGTACATATGTAACATCTGAGTTAATATTATATGATTATCAATAAAGTTAATATATATATATATATATATATATACACGTGTGTGTATTTCTTTGTTTCCCACCAAAAACTCACGCAGCTATTATCCCCATCACATGAATTGGCAGTTGAATTAATACAGTAACCGAAATATAGCAGACAGGTAGAAAGTGAGAGAAAAGAAGAAAGTGGATTGTTTTCGTACCAAAAGAATTTTTCTATACTCAGAGATTAGGTATCGGCAGTACTGAGGGACAGTGAATTGGCGAGACCTGGCAGACACAGGAGTCAGAAAATAGTTGTTAACGAAGTCGTTGCCACCAAGCGTCATCAGCATCAGTGCCCCATTCACCACGCTCTTCGCCTGCGCCGCACCCACCTCCGCACTCAACCGACTCTGGTACTGCTCGAACAGCGCAAACTGCTGAAACATTCTCAATATCCCCACCTGCACCGTATCACGCACCTCTATTACTTCTCAATTATGCTTTTAAACGGTAACAATCAACAAGATGTAATTCAAACTCATTTCAAATTTAACTGCATTGATCAATTAACTACTGCAATGTATGTACAGAGAAAAAGAAGAGGTGAATTTACGAATTGAAAGCCGGTGTCGTTAAGGATTCCTATCCCTGCAGAAGCGAAATTTGCCCCAATCAGGAGCTTTTGTCCGTTTAATTGAGGGCTCAAGTATGGTAACGTGGGTTCAGACCCTATATGCTTGCCTGTGTGTAACAATGTTCTAATTATTAATAATTCCATATACAATAGTTAATATGCATGCAGACGGTGGAAGTGTTATGGATAGTGAATAATACTGATTAGGTCAGGGAGGTTGAAGCCGTTGGAGAAGCGACCGGTGGGAGTGTGGGTGGGGTAGTCGATGCCGTAGGGAGGAGAGTCGGCGCGTGCGGTGGTTGGGAGGTAATTGTTGTTGCCACTGTCAACTAGTGAATCTCCGAACACCAAGAAAGTGCGAGCAGCTTCTGCTCTCTTTGTGGTCGTGAGCACCAGGAGGAATAGGGTGATGAAGATGATTCTGGAACTTGACATCATTTTGAAAGGGTTGTGGGTGATGGTGCTTTCTACAACTGGGGTGACCTGCTCTTATATAAGCTTCTCGTGCCATACTCTTACTTCCGTTATTGCATCAGAGTGTTCAAACAACTACATCTTTAATTATTTCTATTTTTAGCTCAAGATTACTTTAAAATAATGTTTAATTAAAGATAATATATGTTTTCCCACCTCCATGTTCACTAAACACACACATGTGTGTCTATCTATCTATATATCTATAAAGTTTGTTTTATTAATTATTATCCCTACGAAACTATCCTTATAAAAAATCATAAAAATAAACTATTTTTATGTACATGTTTTTATAACTTTAATATAATTAATTTTAATATTTTTGTATCTTTATTATTATTATAATAATTAATTTTAATATTGTATTTGTATTTTATATTATCATATGAAAAAAAAAGAGAGAAGAGAAAAAAGAGGTGTAAACATATGTGGTCTCACTACTACTAATAAATAGTAGATGTGATTTTAACTAACGTTGTATCTCACTACAGTGCCACTCCATCCTTATTTAAAATAATATTAAAAGTTTATCTTTAAAATTTCTTGCTTAAAAAATATGTTGTTTAGTTCATTTATAAATTTAATTTCGGTAATATGAATAAAAAATAATATTTTAATAATTTTTAGATTAAATTATTTTTATATTTGAAATCTTCAAACTGAATTTGTTTATGTAAATTAATTTTATAAAATAAGTATTTTTTTTCTTTTTTTAATTCTTTTGGTCAAACGGATCAAATTTTTATCTCAATTTTTATTGGTGAGTCATTCTAGTATTACTCTTTTTATCTAAATTAAAGAGAAGTGAATACCATATTTTTACAACAAAAGGACTGAATTCAATTTTATGAATTTTTATTTTGGTGAATTTTAGGGTTGATAAAGTTATAATTTTTCCTATAAAAAAGGATCTCTTGCATTTTATGTCTAAGGTTGGATTCAAAACTTCCTCCTTATTTTTATTATATTTTTTATCTCTTTCAAAATCAGATCATATCATACAATAGTTTAAAAAATTCAATGACATTTTTCTTTATCAAATTTCAATTTGAAATCTCTAAAATTTTGGCAAATAAATCTGATCTTTCTAAATTAAATTTAAAAAAGTTGTACTAGTTTTAAAAAATTAATCTTTTTTTAAAGTAATTTCAATTTCACATTTATAAATAAAAAAACAGAAATATATATAATTAAATTATATACAATTCTTAAAAATTACTATTTTTTTTATCCATGGATTACTTTCTTACTTGTTTTTTTTTAAAAAAAAATATACGGGTCAGGAATATTTTTTTTTCCATCCCTACACGTAACCCAACTTACGTAACTTCCATATATTATAAATTTAATTTAATAAATTTAATATATTTTGTGAAAATAAAAAATATTAAAAAAATTAATTTGCTACTTATATATATTTGTAGTAAAAATTGGAAAATAGTTTGTTATAGAGTTTATGAGAATCTCGGCTTGTTATTGAAATTTTGATAGATTTAGATGAACCAAATGGATATATTAAAATATCAAACCCATTAAATATTTTTTTAAAGTACAAAATTGAAAAAGTAATTTTTCATTCAGTAGCTATATTTGCGTGAAATTTGTTTTTGATTTCTATGATTTTGATTATTCATTAATCTCGAAAAATAATATTTTCATATATATATATATATATAAATTATTTCCGGTTATATAAAAGTAAAAAAGATTAAAAAAACATAAAGTTTATTCAACTATACCAATATGTAACTTGAAAAAAAAATAGTTTATGTTTGGACGGTGTTTCAAATTACTGCAACGCGCATTCTAAACTATATCTTGAACATGTATAAACAAAGCATGAGGTGCTTTATTAGTTACAACAAATATGTTTAGTTTTTTTAAAAAAAAATTAGAAAAAAAAAGAATAAAAAAAATTGAATTATTTATAAAAGAATTGCTAGTATGCCCCCAAAAAGAATTGAAGTAATTGCATTGACAAATGGGAAGCACACTTATTGCAGTGCAGTGCTCCATGGGACACTTAGTCAACCAAATATAAATGGATTAAATTTAATGCACCAAACACTGTCCCTTTTCTTATTGTAGTGCCTTTTTACTCTGTTTTTTTCTTTCAACCAGAAATATCTATAAATTTGTTGATATTATATCTTTAATAGAATCTCATTCTAATCATTTTATTATTTATTTTGACTTAAAATTTAATTTCACTCAAACAAAATTTCCTTTAAACATAAATTCACCCTACTAAAAATAAATAATAAAATCAAAATTGTAATGAACCACATAAAAATGTATTTCATTTTTAAAAGTCCAATCAATAATTTATTTTTAAAAAGTTTTTTAAAATAAATTATTTGAATACCTGTGTTTTGCTATGGTCAATAATACGTTGAAAAATATATTTTAGCATTATTAAGGGAGACTTTTCCATCCCTTCTGATTTGTCTGTCTTCTATATAGGCATTTAGCTGAGCATAAGCTGGATCCATATATATATATATATATATATATATATATATATATATAGATATATGTCATGTGAAATTTAATTTATAAGGTTTAACATTCCATCTTCTACTGACAAGGTGTTTTTTATATCATAGCAATTAAAAACATGGCAAAGAATTCACATTAACTAATTGAGTTCTGACACTTTATTGAATGAAAGTTTGATTTTCTGAATAACGAGTTCATTGAAAAATAGCAGAGGGAACACGATTGTTGAAAGCACAATGGTAGCCACTACAAACAGACATATTTCACCGAATCCATGTTCATCCTTAAATATGCTAAGTAACATGATTATAGCTTGAAGAAGAAAAATGCACTCTTAAACACATGGTATCACATTCCCAACACAAACCTTTGTTGAGATATATTCGCAATGCTGAAATGATTCTGATACCATATTAAAAAATAGACTTTAAGCAAATTCACCTCCATAAAACCGACTTATAGAATAAAGTTTGCACTCACTTATATACTATGAAAGACTTTAATCTCTAGTTGACGTGAGATTTCCAACACGTTGATTATTGAAGGGCAAGACTGCAGCAACGTACCAGAGCATTTCCATTACGTTAATTAATGGCACCAGATTTTCTGGGCATTAAATTTTTACGTATGTGATACTCCTGAGAGCAGGAAGTTTGGGTCACTTTCTAAATTAATGATGAAAATGCAATGGTTGATGAGCGGCACCAGCAGAATCCAAAAGGGTATTACTACGTATCTGCTTTTATTTATTGGGTCGGTAGAAAAGAGCAGCAGAAGGAGTTGATCATGCATGTGAGCTGCATAAATGGCTAAGGTTTCAACAAAAGAAACGAATGATTGAGGTTAAGCCGCGAAGGTAGTTCGTCTCACTTTTAATTTTGTATCAAATCACGCAAAAACAATATCTCTGTTTTCCTTTTTCCCTCCCAATGATGGATCAAAATTGAATGCTACCTCGCGGGACAAGCACAACAGGATGCTGATCACGTTTTTCCCTCACAAAATTTCAAACATTTCAGAAAAGTATTACACATTTCATAAGCTAATCATTTACACTGAAAAAAACACTGATTATTTAAACTCCATGAATGACCTTAGATTCTAAATGTGAGTTTGTTCCACATTGAATAGAAATGAATATGAAGAATAATATATAATAAAAAAAAACTCCTATAACAACTGTCCTCAGGTTGTGGATAAATTCACCCCTAACTCCATTATCTTCAGATATTTTATAAACATTTATCTAAATTATCTAAAAGAAAGAAATCTAACATATATATATATATATATTAAAATATTCACTATCTTAAATGTCAAAATATTTACATGTAATATATGATCACACAATTATCAATATAATTGCGAAAAGGTTGTCTTTAATATTCTACAAGTCCATTTATCACCAAATATTCCACTTTTAATTAGAAATAAAGTCTTGATTATAAGAAAGAGGATCCACATATTTATACATTCAATTAAAAAATTGTTGATGGAGATATAGTCAAGTCACTTATAAGTTAAAAAATAGCTAAAATATTTTATAACGTATATGCTAAAAACTTTTAAAATAAATTATTTTGATATATTTCACTACATATTTTAATATTAATTAAACGAATTTATAAATTAGTCAAATAAATTATCTCTTGCCATATTTACTTTACTAACTATATATTAAACGTAAAACTACTAATTGCATGTAATTATTATGATCACATTGTTAATGTATGGCTTTAATATTTTCTACTAGTGTTCTACTTTACCTTTTAACACTTTTTTTTTGTTAAATACTAAATTAACTAACAAAACTACATTCAATTTAAATCTATCTATAACCTAAGAAAAATATTTTCCTTTTCCATTTAATTCAATGTTTTTCTCATAAATTAACAAACTTGGTCTTATAATAAAAAATTAAGAAAATGATATGAAAAAAAAAATCTTATTTTACTTATTTTATTTTTGAAGTTATGAACTAATAATATTTCTTATTTACAATAAAATGAACTTAATTTTTTCATTTTATTGGTATTAATCCCAATGTTAATCAATATTAAAGAAATAGTAGCGTTTTTTTATTGAAAGAATAAAATAATTTATATCTTTAATATACCAAATATATTCTTTCTAACTTTTTTTCATTTTCATTTTCAAACAATTAAAAGTGAAAAAATTTGAAGTGTAATACATTTGAATTTTTCAAAAAATTGGATATTTTATTTTTTATCATTAAAAATAACCTATAACTTAATATTAACAAAATCTATTTTTATTTACATCACGAAACTATTGAACCAACCAAATATAGAATAAATGAACCGACATAATGTTCTAATGCACATCTACCATGGCAGTGCCAATTAATGGTGAAATCAATAACTAAACCGGCTTCATTTAATCAACTATGTCGGGCATTACGTTACTTTTTATATCAGTTGAAAACTCTTAATTTATATTAATGTAAAAAAACATTTCGATAAACATTTTCTATTTTTAATTATATTTTAAAATAAAAATATTAAAATACTAAAAAATAATTGCACCCATATTTCAATAACATACTAAACTACAAATCCCTCGGATCACATTTCTCAAAAGCCACCTATTACTTTTTATGTAATTAACATTATTATTTTTATTTTCTTAAAAATTATAAAGGCACAAAATATCTCTTTCTTGTAGTATATTTTATTTTTCTTTCTCAACATTAAAGTTTGTCAGCAAATTTATTAAATATATATAAATTGGTAAACACAAAAGTTAAAAACAATGAAACATTGATAATTAATAGATAATTTAAAATAAAATGTAACATTAAAAATTAATAAAAAATATTTATTATTATTATTACGCAATGAAAATAAAAATTTGAAGTTTTGAATTTTCATTCTAAATTTAAAATTGATCTGACATAAAAAAAAGGGAAACACGAATATTAATCGTTTTTAAATTCAATTTTTTTAATATTTTTTTATTTTATATCATTTAAAGATTTAAATGATAATATACAAAGTTATTGAACATTAAAACTATAAAATGATAATTACTCTTCCTCTTATTCTTGTACTTTTATAAAAAAAAGTCAATTTTTTCATGGTACAGTAATTTTTTTTATTGTTGTTATATATATATATATATATAAAAGTGGAAGTAGAATTTATTTCATTGGTTTTGTGGAATTACCCTTATTAATTATTTTATACTAAATAATAAGCAAATTTGAGAATTCATATTAAAATAGAAAATTTTAGAAGTTCAATTGATGTTTATAGAGGATATAAAATTCTCTATGATAAAATATGTCATGGTAATTTTAAAAAAAAGTATATGTATTATATAAAATTAGATAAATTCAAATTTTATTAAAATGTATAAATTTAAAAAAATTTACACTCTTAAAATTTGTGTTTATTTTTTTTCACATCTTCTTGTCAAGTCGACTTTAACTATGATAGTTAGCTTACGTAAGATCGAAATATCTTTAGTTTAACTAAGATAAGACAGGGATATCTTTAGTTTAACTATGACAGAGACATAATTAGTCTGCTAAGATCGAGACATTGTTGGCTTAATCAAGGTTAATGTGTCATTATCTCAAACAACATCAGGATTATTTTTTTAACTGCCATCGTGAGGGTTATTATTGATATAAGTTAGTGTTATTTTCCCATCATTGTTTATAAAAGTTTTATTAGTCAGCATAATGACCTAGTGGTATATACGATCACATCACAAAGATCATAAGAGTGACTTATTATAAGAAATAACATCTTACGACATGTGTATAATTTAAGCACTTTACTATTTTGCTACATGACCACAAATAGTGTTCTCATGCCCATTTGGTCACTTGGAACTTTTAAACATTAAAATTGATAACATTTTTGCACTTATTATCACTTGCTCTATTTATCCTCCACTTGAAAGATTTCTTTAAATACTGAGTTGAGAAAAGAGTTGTTGCTCATCTTTTTCTACGCTTTGAGATCTTCAATGATGTCTTCTTCTTGTTCTTGTGTTTGTTCACATTCATATGAAAATATGTGTTAAATGTGTTGCATAAAACATTAAATGCTTGTCTTTTCTTTAAACAATATTTTGAATGGTAGTGCGACTAATTGGACCTAGGTTAGAGATCGTACACAATAGTTATTTTAGGATTGACAAAAGGTGTGTCAATGAGCAACTTTAAGGGTCTTATTAAATGATATGGATACCAGAGTTATAGAATGATCTTAATATTAATTGTGTCTTTTCTAATTATTAGTTGTTTATCTTTATAGAGGTGAATAACCTTTATTTTGTTTTTCCTGTTATGATTATAGTATTTATTTGATTGATTATTTCTCTCTTTAGCTAGACCTAAAATGAGTGTACTGCTTGTATACATTCAGATTATTTGTTTTTATCTCAACAGAATAATATAAGAGATATTCATTCTCATATCATTTGTCTTCCTTTTACTCTTTTGTTCATCTCTGTTCTATTTTATAATATGATATCCGAGATCTGATTAGAGCTCTGGTTGCTACATTTATCCATGGGTGAAGTTGTTGATCCCTTACAAGATCTTTTGTTTGTGATGTTTGTCATTTTGCAAAGCAAAAGATGCTTTCATTTCCTATTAGTACATCTAAATCAAAAAAAATGTTTTGATTTTATTCATGTAGATATTTGGGGACCATACTCAATACCATCAATTCATGATCATAAATATTTTTTGACCATAGTTGATGACTATTCGAGGTACACATGAATTTTTCTTTTAAAACACAAATTTGAAGTTGTCAAGGCTTTGGAAAATTTTGTTGTTTTTGTTCAAACACAATTTGAGACCGCGATAAAAATAATAAGAAGTGATAATGAGACTGAATTTTTCATGACTTCAATAAAGGAATAGTACATCAAACATCATGTGTCAATACTCCACAACAAAATAGTATAGTTGAAAGGAAACATGGTCATTTATTATATTTAGCAATAGCTCTTATGATACAATCTCATTTACCCAAAACTTATTGGTCATATTCTGTGATACATGTTGCGCATATTATAAACATGCTTCCCACACCTGTTTTAAACTATTATTCTCCTCATGAAATGCTTTACAAAACTGATGCAAATTTTAATGGATTAAAGTTGTTTGGTTCTTTATGTTATGCTAGCACTTTGTCAACCAATAGAAGAAAATTTGATCCAAGGGCATCAAAATGTGTTTTTATTGGTTTTAAAAAAGGGACAAAAGGATATATTTTATTGAATATTCAATCAAGAGAAATTTTTGTTTCTAGGGACGTTGTCTTTTATGAACATGTTTTTCCATATCAAAGGGTTCAAGATACTAGCAATGAAACTAACAGTCCTGACATTTATGATCAAATTTTGTTTGCTGAAGATCAACCTGTCTTGAG
>Ga0123342_1001613_pt1 | contig 37876 bp, 23 predicted proteins | sample Turbeawhitnodule_FD_89960 | JGI IMG/M metagenome (GOLD analysis project Ga0123342, IMG submission 89960) | Root nodule microbial communities of legume samples collected from Mexico - Turtle bean Mexico white nodule | ecosystem: Host-associated > Plants > Roots > Nodule | place: Mexico: Nepantla...
AAATATATATATATATATATATATATATATATATATATATATATATATATATATATATATGTTTCATTAGCTACCGTGGTAACGAAATATACGTTATTTATTTATGATTAATGATATAAAAAGTTGATGGAAGTGATTGCTCTGTTTGGCAGAGTACACAGCAGAGGAAGGTGGATTGTCAGAGGAAGTGATAAAGAAAGCGTTCGAATCAACAGAGGAGGAGTTTTTGCGTTTTGTGAAACAATCATGGATTGCGCGACCACAAATGGCTTCAGTGGGTTCGTGCTGTCTTCTGGGAGCGATTTCAAAGAACGTTCTTTATGTTGCTAATCTGGGGGATTCAAGGGCGGTTTTGGGCCGGGAAGCGTTGGAAGGAGAGGTGAATTGCGGTGGTGTGGTGGCAGAGCGTTTGACCACTGATCACAATGTTGGAGTGGAGGAGGTCAGAAAGGAGGTGGAGGCTCTTCACCCTGATGACGCACACATTGTGGTTTGCATTCGTGGAGTTTGGCGAATCAAGGGCATTATTCAGGTTCGTTTCAATATTATACGATCTTCATCTATTCCTCTTAGTTTGGTGTTCTGTTCAATTACTTACACTTTGTCAATGAATTTACTTTCAATATTTGTTTTCTGTTTATATTTGTGTTTAATGGGTGACATAGAATTATGAAAATCATCAAATTCCATTTTGACTCTAAAAATTAGTTTGCATATATTCTTTACCTATTTTCTAAAAAAAAAACTACTTCCCTTTACAAAACATGTTTTTAAGTGAAGGTTATTGTTATTTATACAATACAATATAATTTTATTTTATTCTTACTTATATCAACTCTTCAATCAACACTCCTCACATTAAAACATATTAACATCATGATATAGATAATGCAACAATGACATGTAACATAACAGATCACAAGTTTCGTTAAAATAGATATATGAGATCATAAATTTAAGTATAATTCATCCTAACTTTTATATATATATATATATATATATATATATATATATATTAATATGATCTTATGGTTGATATGAGATTTTGAATTCATTTAGTTAAATTTTATCAAGTTAACCAAATTTTGCAGAATAGTATTTTAAGATAAACAAACAAAAGTAAATTTTACAAAATAATTATGAAAAGTTAAGAAATTATTTTTCTCCTTATAAAAAAAGAGATGGAATGCAAAATGAAATGTAAGTTTCTTTATATGATGAATGTTTTAGAGGTGATTAAAGTAGAGTGACGTGAATTCATGCTTAATTGAACTTTTGTTTGCATTTGGAAAATAAATATGCATGAATACAACATGTTATTTGACACTCTAAGACAAAATTTAGAAAGACAATAAAAAAAAGATATAACATGATAAAGAAATAAAAAAAATCAAGGAATATTAATCAAAGTTTTTTCGGACAAAGTATTTATCTATCATTAATCCAACATAAGTTTTCACCATCTTAGATGAATGTAAGAAAAAAAATATAGAAGGAAAAATACAAACTAATATATTATAATTAAAACAATGGAAATTGATTTTTAAAAATATAATACATTTTCTCTATTTTATTTTCTTATTTCAAAATTTAATTTATTTTCTCTCTTTCATGTTTCAAGTCATGTAATATGTTTTCACCTCTTATTGTTTTTTTTATCAGCAATAAGGATTGAACAACCTCAAAACAAACCGGTACAAACTCAAAACAAACCCAATACAATCTCACTGCAACCATAACAAGGAGCAAAAAGAACAACAATCCTTATCCACCAACCCAACAGCCCACAAAAACCAACAACCATCGAAATAGAGATACCTATCATCCTAAACTGGATCATGTCAATTAAATCCATTGATTGTGTCATAACGAGTGAATGTGATTTTATGATGTTTTATTCTCAAGATTTTATCTTGGTATTAATTTTGTATGCATTTTGGGATTAGTCTAAGTTGAGTGTGTTATCGATTTCTTAATAGATATGTATGGTCTGATTTTTTAGCCAGAAATGATGCTGCATTTTTTTTAAAACATGCTTTAAAAGAAAGAAAAAAATCTTGCACCTTTTTTCTCAACGTAAGTGAGGAAATGTAGAAGGATCTTGATATATGAATCTCTACCGATCAAAATTCTTTTGTAAAGTTGATCTGCATTCTTCTCTGTCTCCATATGTTTTTGTGTCATCCCATAAGTTTTTATATTCAAAAAAATATCTTTCTTTAATATTTTGGATTATATAATCAAGATTTTTTTTTCTAAATTCGTAATTAGCTTATGAATTATGTAATTCAAGAGTCTTTTGTGATTAGCCTCTTGATTACATAATCCAGAAGTCTTTTCTATACATGAGATTAGCTTCCAGATTATATAATCCAAAAGTTTTTTTTCAAATGCATGATTAGCTTTCGGATCACATAATCTGTACGTTTTTTCTGGATATGAGATTAACTTTCGGATTATGTAATACAAAAGTTTTTTTCAAATGCGTAATTAGCTTCTGGATTACATAATCCATAAGTCTTTGTCTGAATATGAGATTAACTTATGGATTATGTAATCTGGAATATATTCGAATTATATATTCCATAAACTTATCTCAAATCCAAAAAATACTTCTAGATTTTATAAATCTAAAGAACACTTCCAGATTATGTATGGGGTGACACAAAAAAGGATAAGAAAGTATTTTCACATTTAGTATCGGGTGGCACAAAAAGTTATGGAGGTGCAGGAAGAAGCAGTCTTTCTATAATGGATGGTCATCAACTTTTGCATTGTGAAATCCTTAAAGGTTTAGGACCAATTTCTTCCTGTACCTCCATCATCTCTTACTGCACCTCAATACAACACGTAAAATAACAATTTTGTCATTTTTTTTATATTTCTTATTGACTCCTCTCTTCCTTTTTTTTATTCATATATTTCAAACTTTAAAATTTGGAATACAAAATTGTATTTTACATTTTAGAATTCATAATGTATTTTCAAATTCATAAAATACATTTTGAACTTTTAACTTTAAAATTCATAATACAATTTCAATTTTGTATTATAAATTCTAGAGTTTAAAATGCATTTTCAAACATAGAAAATACTTTTTGAATTATAGGATTCAGAACACAATACAATTTTGAATTCTAAAGTTCATAATACATTTTCAAACCCACAAAATAGCTTCCAAATTTAAAAATTCGAAATACATAATTGTATTCTAAATTTTAGATTTCGAGCTCTAAAAAACAAATCATGCACTTTTTTTAAGGTAATTTTGAAACTGAATAATTTATGATGGTGCATGAAGAAATTATAGAGGTGGAAAAAAAAAATTTCAGGTTTAGTATGCCATGTAGACAGTGATCATGTCATTATTTTTATCATCTAAATCAGCATTTAATAATCAGATAATTTAGCAATAAAATGTTGAAGAATTTGATTTGAAAAGGTACTAAAGTTTAGATTCATGTGTATAAAAAAGGTAGAAAAAAATAATTGTATTTAGTTGTTAAAAAAATAACATGTTTTAAATCAATGTATATAATATTCTGCTAGCCAAGACCACAATTATTTTTATAAAGAGCATCACTATTCCAAAACTTTTGTTTAAGTAAAAGTAGTAATTCTCTTAACTATTTTCTGGCCTTATAGGTATCAAGATCAATCGGAGATGCTTACTTAAAGAAACCAAATTTTGACACAAATCCTCTGTTCCAACAAATTGTATATCCAGTATACTTGAAGAGACCTGTAATGACAGCAGAACCATCAATAGTGACGCGGAAATTGAAGGCAAATGATTTATTTTTGATCTTTGCATCAGACGGACTCTGGGAGAATTTAACTGATGAAGAGGTTGTTCAAATTATATCCAAAAGTCCCAGAATAGTAAGTCCACACCAAACAACCCTCCTAAAATAAACTACAAAAACCTAAAAAACATAAGCATGTCTTTCTAACTGTCTATAGTTTTGGAGATTCCTATGAAAGATGGTAAAAGATGTAAAACTCGTTTGTGTTGTAGGGAATAGCAAAACGACTGGTGACAGTTGCACTAGAAGAGGTTGCAAAGAAAAGAGAAATGAAGTATGATGACTTGAAGAAAGTTGAGAAAGGTTTGAGGCGTCATTTTCATGATGATATTACCGTGATCGTTCTGTATCTCGATCATTCAAAAAAATCTATAAATGGTAGCTCAAGACATAAAGGAGATTATGACTGCATTAATACTCCTATTGATATCTTCTCTCAAACTGCAGATTACGTTCATCTTTAACTTCAATAAGCTTCTACTCTGTTAGTACTAGCAATGGCGTCTTTACCCTCTATTGCATCTACCAAGAAATTGACCACATTAAAAAAATATATATACTTAAAGTGGTAGTTACCGATGGCAAAAAAGAAGGGGACTGTAAATGTGATCTAAACCGGGTTAAGTTGTTATTTTTATTGATAATGGGAAGCTTCAAATAATAATATGTATTTTATTTTCTTGTTAAAATGTGAATATTAAATTTGACTCAATCTTGTGAAATGATTTTCAACTTTTTTTTGTTTTATTTATAAAAATTGTAAAAAATGTCAAACAATTTAAAACAACTCAGCGTTGTATTCAGTTAAATGAATTAGATTCTCACAATATTTTGTTGCTATTTTATTCTGTTATTAGAATAAGTTTATTCTTATTCTTAATTGTTACAACACCTTTTAATACATATAAAGATAAAAGGAAAGGAAAAAAATGTTTTTCCTTAAAAAAAACAATGAAATAAATTGACAAAAGATCATTTATAGTAAAAGAACGTTTACATTTATAACTTATTTGCTATAGTTGTAAAATTCTTGTGCTAGATGGTTTTAACTTTTGCTTTATAAATTTTTTCTGGGATAGTATAAAAGAAGATGTTTTGAGTGATACAAAATTTTGCAGTGGGGGTAGTTGGTCGAAAGGAACCAATGTTTCCTTTATTTCTATTGTCCCAAAGATTGTGAACTCGTAACTTTTAAATGACTTTAGAACAATTTTCTTGGTTGGATGTGTGTATAAAATTGTTTTTAAAAGTCTTTCCTTAAGGTTGAAAAGAGTGTTGGATAAAGTCATTGACTCTAAGCAGTCTACTTTTTTAGAAGGAATGAGATTATTGGATAGTGTGGAAGAGGAGACAGTAAGCCATCTCTTCTTTGAGTGTAGGATTTCTTGGAGAATTCGGGGGTTGTGTCTCGAGTGGTTGGAGTTTTCTTCGATTTTACATTGTGATGCACAATTTCACTTTAAGTTGTTTAAACCTATAGGTTTGAAGCAAGCTTTTGTTAGTTGTTGGGGGGATTGGTATTATAGGTAAAATTTGGAATCATAGGAATAGGGTTGTTTTTAAGAATGATCGAGTTTATCTAGTTGAGGTTTTTAGTGTGCTACAAAGGAAGACTTGGTCTTGGGTTACGGTAAAGGAAAAATTGGCGGATTTCTCTTCTCTGGATTAGTGTTTGGAACCTTTATGTTATATGAGGTATTTGAGAAATTGATGTTTGGTGATTCATGTTTAACGTTTTGTTCAGGTTTGAAAGTTGTGATGTGTTTTTGTGCAAGTTTTTCGGCTTCCGTATCTCTCTTGCAACTTGATGTTTATGACTATTGGGTGTTTGACTTACTTCTCATTGTTGGCAAAAAAATTGTTTAGTTGTTGAAATATGTTGTCTTGAGAATGTGATTCCTTTAGAAGGTTAATGTAGTTAGATTTTGTTGTGTTCATGTCAATTGTCTTGTCTATGTCAATCTAGTTGATGTGTTGTAGTGTTTGTTAAATTTCCAGTTGATCGAGTGTTAAGAAATTTGATTTGAGTTTTTCTACATAAAAATTGAAACACTGCGGAATGTTTCTTTAGTATTTTATTTTATTTTTTATTTTATTTATTCTTTAATGATAAAAAAATTATAACTTGTTTAAAATTAATTTATAATAAAAAAACGTTTACATTTATCTTGTAATAAGAGAAAGGTGAACATTAGTCATATCCAATATTTAGGATAACAACAACGTTAATAATAATAATAATAATAAAATTGATGATATGATTATCACGATAAAAATGACATGATAATATTATTTGACAAAAATACAATGATGATAAAAATAAATGTTGAAGTGATGGTGCTGATAACAAGGATGATAGTGTAGATGAAATCATGCATGTAAGGGTAGTTAAGATGTCAAAATAGGTGATTTGATATGGTTTAATGGGTCTAATAAATTTTTGTTTGCTACATGGAACTCTATGTCAAGCTAACAAGACCAAGACATTTTGTTCTACTTGAAGAGAATGAAAATATATTAAATATAAAAATTATATTTATTAAATTACAGTTTAATTTAGGACAAAAAAAATCGTCTAACTATACTCATTTTGTGGGCTTTAGTAGAAGAAAAATATATAGATTATCATATTCTATTACTTTCTAATTCAACTTCTCCTTCAAAATAAGAAAACACTTAAGAAAATTATATTTTGCTGTTACATAAAGTTAAAACGAACTAGTCCTTTTGTGTTCGTATTTGAAGGAGTCACATTAGTCCACCATGCATGTGTATACCTTCCTTCTTCACATTTTTAAGTACTTTATTCCCACAACAAATCTCCTTTGTTTTAATGCTCCACCACAGTTTTTTACCAGTAGAGTCATAAATGTTTAAACCCCAAACTTCCTTTATTCTTATCCATGCACACCTCATCCAATTTATTTTTCTTCTTCCTCTCCACCCTCCTATAAAATTGGGATCACAAATCAGTTAAGTTTACTTGTATTCTAGTCCATTCAAAACAGCTTTCTAATCAACTCGTCATAGTGAAGACAAGACGAGGGTCCTAAGCTTCTTCATAGAAAACGATCTGATAGATCCATTTGTTACACTTTTTAATACTTTATTCATGATACTAATGAATATTAATTAAAAATAAGAGCAGGTAGTAACAATTTTATTTTATGAATGGATGTTAAAATTATTAAATTAAACTTCACTTTCAAAATATTTGTTGTTCTCGAATGAGATTGGGTCTATTATTGAAACTGTTCCTCTGCTTATTTTCTTGGTCGGTCGGTTCTTATTTCAAACTAGTTCCTTCCTCTTTTCTGTGCGTTTTATTTCTTGATCTTCACGTAGTCTAAACTCTGATGGTATCTATAGAAGATACTCCGACGCTCAAGTCAGATTTAGTATTCGACACTCTGTAATTTGAGTACTGTATAATGATGTACCTAGTTCTTAGAATTTGTGTTATTTATATTATTTTGGTGAGTCTTTCTTATTCTTATTGAGTCAAATTAAAAAGTTGGATCATGTTTAAATCTGTATTACTTAATTCTTGATGATTGACTAGACTCACTAATTCTGTTTAAAAGTAATTGGCTATGTGGTGTCAGTCAGTATAATGACCGAGTCTGAAACATGGTATCGATCGTGCGGGTCCAACCAATAAATTTATAATTTGTTTTAACACCTAGCTTATTATCTTTCTTGCTTCAAACTAAAATATCTTGATATATATACCTTAGAATATATTTTTATCTTTATCCAACTATTTTATTATTTTTGCTATTTAATTTTTCTATTTTTTTAAAGGTAACCTAAAGAAGAGGGCACCTTTTGCGTTAGAACCAAAATGTCTATATTCTGATAAAGACATGTGCTCTACTGCCCAGTTTAGAACTGGACACACGGGAGGGATGCCGTGGTCTCTATACTTAACATCTTGTAACGTGGTTATATAATTTTTAATTAATCATAATTTCAACAACAAAAAAGTAACTAAATTCTATATTTTTTCCATTGCTATAATGTAAAAAAAAAAAAAAACAGTTCAAAAAGTAAGGTCGGGTGCTCAAATACTTGTATTTTTTTCTTATTAATTGTTAATAAGTGAAATAAAATAAGAAAAACATTAATAGTAAGTGTACCTCTTTTTGTTTTCCTTGCTAAGTTTTAAGGTTTCATTTTCTTACTTAGTTGTCTTCTTTTCCTCTCTGGTCGCAATCAGCTGGACAAAAATCATGACCAGGTCGCAAAACGTGTTAACTTGGCTTTGACCAGCTGCACTCGAGTCTCTCTCTGTGGGTTTGATGCCCATGATGTTTGCAACGAAAATGTCAAGTTCCCATTAATTTGGAGGCTATTACTCCTGCTAGAAAACACATTTAAGAAAGAAAACATGAACTCAAATGTATATTTCATTGTACAAAACACATTTCAAAAATTTACATTCTCAAAATTCTATTCTGAAAAGTTTCTTTAATGTATTTCATGCATTTCAAAAAATTTATTTAAATTTTTTTATTCTAAGAACTTTATTCTGTTCCAAAAGATGTGTTTAGAATATATTTTATAAATTCCAAAAAATGTGTTTTGAAAAAATAAATTAAAACAGATAATTCATAAGTTATTTTTAAAAAAAATATTTTGAAAATTACAAGGATGTAGGTTGAAAAAGATGCAGAAAGTAAAAACCGGAAAAAGAGAGAGGAGTAAAGTCAGAAAATGTATCTTAATTTTATTCTGTTAATGAAATCATTATATTTTTTGTGTTATATTTTTGTGAAATATCTACCTTTACCAAGTGGAAGAGGAGCTGTCTAGAGCATATATTTTTAAAACATTTTACGTTTTTTACTAAATTTTAAAAGAGTTACAACAAGAAAAGCTAATTGTGATACATAACAAAATTTGGGTTTGTAAAGTTTAGTGAGTAATAAAAAGTATATTGGGAAATGTGTTATTGATGTTTTGGTAAAATTTTTGTAGGATCGGTTTTTCCTTTTGTGCATTTTTTTTCCAGGTGTTTGGATATTGGTCTTTGGATCTTTAATATTTGGGTCTTTTGTGTTGAGCACTTAATAAAGGTATTTATTATTACTTTGACGTTGAAATTATTTTTTATTTGTATATAATAAAGACAGAAATTCATTAACTTTATATTTTCAATATTCATTTATTTTTAGTCTCTAATATTGTACATATAATTAGATTAGGTTCAACTATTGTTTATCATTAATTAGGTTCAACTATTGTTTATCATGATTTGTAGATTGCTTACTGTGTAGTTCATGTTAATTCGTTTTTAAATTTTTAATTTGATGTTAGAGTTAAAGCTCAGTATCTTGGACACTCAAGTAATGCACCATAAAACCTCGACTTCTCAGAGTAATATATTATAGAACATCAATATCTTGATAACACACTAAAAAAAGCTCATCATCTACATACTAAGTACACAAAATATTTAATATATAATGTATTTAAAGAATATTTTTAAACCATAATAACTCACATAGTCCACTTTTAAGAATTATTTATTTATTTGTTCATATAGCTCTCTAAATAGATTGGACAAAAACTCTTAAAATGAGTTGTATCTTAAAAAATGTATAACCTAAATTAAATCAAACTACTTTCATTACTCTGCTTAATTTTTAGTTCAAATGAGTTAGATTAAATAGACTCATTTTTTAAAATAATAATAATTTAAAAAAATAAGAAAATTATTTTACATCAAATCATTATCTAAAAATTAAAATTAGTTTCACTCATGTAATTAAATTTTAAAAATTCACATTTTATTTTGGATCTATTTTTTAAAAAAAAGTGACCCAAACTGGTTTGTTACAGCTGTTTTAAAATAAGACCAAAAAATTAAATGAATTAAAACAAAATTCAAAATTATAATATATTAGATTTCATTATTTGATTTTGATCCATACAAAATAACTACAGATTCTATTTATTTAATAAAACATTAAATCAATCCATCCTTTAATAGTGTTCATGGATATCCAATCCACCCCCATTAACAAAATTTCACGAATTCTGTCCATAATAATAAAAAAAATGAAAATTTCTTCTAAACAATTTGTTTTGGCAAAGAGTCAAACTAAATTTTGTAAAATAAATTTAAATGGGTATTTTTGAATTTTAAAAAAAAGGTAAATTCAAGAAAAATATGAAAAAACTTATTGAATTAATTTTGGTCCCTGGTAGAAGAATTTATTGGATTTTGACAAATAGTATAGATATTATTAATGACTTGTAAAATTAAATGGATGGATTTAACTTCATTTTTTTTACATTTTTCAGTGATGGATTAATAGACTGTTGACTCTTTAAAATTCAATTTGTACCTCAGCACCACTTTGAATTTTTTCAACTCTTTTATTTAATCTTAAAGCAACCAGAACAAAATAAAAATAGCATGCATGTGACTAAAAAAAATAATTTATAAATATAATAATTTTTTATTTTTTTAATTATAAAAATAAAACTCAAATACAATGTTTTAAAATATTACTTATCTGTGTTGAATTTAATTCAGGATAGGGTGGGCAGTTTTCCTTTCTAAATTGGGGACATTTTTGTCCACTCGATTTCTCATCCAGCGAACAACTAGAAATCCCGAATCTTCTTTTTGGTGACCAATAAAATCGCAGTGTATCTATTCGGAGTGAAGTTCTTGCAAGATAATTATTGTATATCTGTATATGTGGTGCCACTAGTTCCCCGTGGAAATCCGAATACAATAAAGGGCGGCGAACGTGGAATCCCGAAAGTCGTGCTTTCACACGGTGGTCGTGGTCGTGGTCGGTAACTAAGCAAAAGTGATAACAGAGAGGAAGAAGGAGGAATGGGGATAGCAGCGGAAGCTCATAACGTGAAAATTTTGGGATCAGGCACCGATTACATCGTTCTGGGTCACGGCTTTGGCACGGATCAATCTGTTTGGAAACACTTTGTACCTTATCTTGTCCATGATTACCGTGTCGTTCTCTACGACAACATGGGCGCGGGTACCACTAACCCTGACTACTTCGATTTCGAGCGTTACTCCACCTTAGAAGGTTACGCCTCTGATTTGCTTGCCATTTTAGAAGAGCTCCAAATTGAATCTTGCATTTTCGTTGGCCACTCTGTTTCCGGAATGATTGGTGCTATTGCTTCCATTGCTCGCCCAGATCTCTTCACCAAGCTCGTTATGGTCGGCGCTTCCCCCAGGTATATATATATAATTGTGAATAGTAGTCACTGGATAAAGAATAGTTTATGAGTACTCTTTATACTGATTTTCAATTATTTGTTCTCCTTTTCGGGGAAGGTATTTGAACGACGTGGATTACTATGGAGGATTTGAGCAGGAAGAGCTGAACCAGCTGTTCGATGCTATGTCGGCCAATTACAAAGCGTGGTGCTATGGGTTTGCTCCGCTGGCTGTGGGCGGAGACTTGGAGTCTGTGGCGGTGCAGGAGTTTAGTCGGACGCTGTTCAACATGAGGCCCGACATAGGGCTGATGGTGTCGCGGACGATATTCCAAAGCGACATGAGACACATTCTGAGTCTTGTCAGTGTCCCCTGCCACATCATACAGGCCGAGAAAGACATGGCGGTTCCGGTGGTGATCTCGGAGTTCCTCCACCAAAACATTGCTGCTAACTCCATCGTGGAGGTTATTGCCACCGATGGCCATTTGCCGCAGTTAAGCTCGCCGGATATCGTTATTCCGGTGCTGCTCGAACACATTCACCTTGAGATTGAGGCAAGAAGGTGAACACCTGATGAATGATCCACTTGACTCCGTTGGAAATTGGAATCTCTCTGTGTGTGTATGTGAAGTGTGCTTCGTTTTTTATTTTATTTTATTTTTGTTCACTTTGTTGTATGAACCGTAGAGTTAGAAACTCTGTAGTAGTGGGAATCAAATGTCAATGTCGCCGTGGTGCGTAGAAGGTTGATGAACTATGAACAGCGAGAAAAGGAACCAGTGCAGTACGATTCAACTGTTATAAAATGTTTTAAATCTAGGTTTAGTTACTCTTGTCTTTTTTATGATTATGAACAAATTATCGTTTAGCTTTTATATTTAATAATAGTTTCTACATTATTCATATTTTTTTTATCTTTTCAATGTACATGTTATTTTTATTTTTGTAAGTCCCCACGTTGAAATCTAAATAAAAAAATTATTGTAACAAAAAATATTATAATTGTAAGAATCAAATAGGCAATTCAATTTTTAACAGAGAATTAGATAAACTATAAAAAGTTATATAACCATGTATGCCGAAGTTATGTAAAAAGTGAATTTGTATAAACATTTTGTCAAAGTTTGTCATCATTATGTAATGTTTGCTTGTTTCTTTCCATTTATTATTATTTTGTGGGTTTTTTTTTAATCTTTATTTAGTGGATTTATTACAAGATATATGTCCCTTTAATTTTACTATTTATATTTTATTAAATCATGTTATCCTTACTCGACTTGAAACAGTTTGAAAATAAATGTTTCTAAACTAAAAATACTTACAAATAACTTTATTTCTAGAGGAAAATGTTAGTTTAACACATTAAAATATATCAATTTATAAATATGATTTGAACAATGTAATTTAAAAAAAAAACAATAATATATTAACAACAATTTCATTCACTTAAACCTAAATATCTAATAAATTATTGTTTTATTATAATATAATATTTTATTTAAAAAACGATTATAGAATGATTTACTGTGAAAAAAACTTTGTTTCTTCAAAATTACGTCATTTAAAAAAAATATTTATCTTTTTAATTATAATCTAGTGCTCTCAACATATAATCCTATTTTATAAATAGAATGACATATAATGAAAAAAAATCATTAAATAAAATGGGGTAACTGATTTGTTATGAATGCAAATCACGTTATGATAGCTATAAAATAGGTTAGTTATAAGCTACACACGTGTGTATAGATGAGGGCTACAAAACTTTAAGCTACACACGGTTATAAAATATTATATTATAAAATAAATTAACATTATTTTTAAAACTAATTAACATAATTAAATTAATTTCAACCATGTATGTTTAACTCATTTTTTTTTTTCTATTTGAAAAAAGAAACCGAGTCAATCAGTTTTTAAAATCAAGTCTTTAAAATATAGGTAGCTTTCAATAAGGACAAACAGAACTAAACAAATAAGAAACTTCCTATTTTATACTCTTTTTTTTTTTAGTAAATAACAATGAAACGTGACTCCTTGAACTTGTCTGGCCTTAACTCCCATTATTGCTGGTATAAAGTAAAACACAACATTTCTAATGGATAACAGAAACCAACTTTTCATCCACATTATTACGAGTATCTGAGACCATGTGTATATGCATTTTTTTATTTATTTAACTTTGATGATGAAAGAAATTTAATATAAAAATAGAAATGATTTTGGAACTGTATTTTTTTTTTATTTAACTTTCAGGATGAAAGAATTTTAACATACAAATAAAAATAATTTTGGATGAGTTGAAATTGAAAAACAAAAAATAATATGTAAAAGAAAAATGATGAATTGATTAAACAATTTTTTTTCTTCTTCTATTTAAGTTATATTTTTCGTCAAAAAAATTCTCTTCTTTTATTGGTAGTCTTGGGATTGGAGAGTGTGATGATGTTCACATTAAGATTATGATTCACTTGATGATAGATACAAAAAAATAATGATTTTACCAAATAATATAGTTACTTGAAATTGAGTGAAGAGAGTGATTGAAAATTAATGTTATTTTATTTAATATGTGAGATTTGATGTGGAAACATATAAGAGTATGCTCTCATGCTCTCTCTTTCTTCCTTTGTTGTCTTGAAATAAGGAATTAAAAGAATGGTGAAGAATATAAAAATTGTACATTAATATTAATTTAAAAAGTTAAAAAATAATTTTATTTTTTAAGTAATTTATATGAAATGACAAAATATTTCATCATATTAATAATATGAGATATATTAAATAACGGTAGAATTAGAAAACATTTATGTATATCAAAAAATAGTTATAATGGGAAATCCCTTTTATACCTAACTATTATTTATTTAAGATTCTATGTATATTAAAAATAAGACTAATTTATAATATATAAGAGAATATAAAATTTATTTTATAAATTATTAATGTGATATTAAGTTAAACATAAATTTTTCTTTATAAAATGATATTAAAAGTTATTTAAATTTTATTTTAATTAAATTTTATTATAATTATTGTCTCATCACTATAATATTATTCATATATATACCCATTCTCGCAAAAGAAGTCAATTATAAAATCAATTAATAGAAAATAAATAGATATAAATTATATTTTATAAAGTTAAATTAAAATTAAAATTCACATAGTTTTAAAATTTATTTAAAGAAAATATTACATCAATAAGAAAAAAATTTGAGATTTTAATTAAACAAACCTATTATATAACAATAATTAATAATAAATTTAATAATATAATATTAATTAAAGTATTATTTGATTATCTAAAACATGAATTTTATCATTTCTTACATTTGCAAAAAAATTATAGATATTTTATATTATTTCAATGTTTAAAATTATATATATATATATAATAAAAACAAGTAATTAACTTTAAGAATTATTTTTATATTACTATTCAGAATAAAATTAAGACAACAATAATATTACATTTTTGTACCTATTCATTAAAAAATAGAAAATGAAATGACAGAATATCCGACAAAATGTTTTCTATTAGACAAAAGTAGTTTGAAACAAAAATATCTTTTGAAAACATTACTAAAAAAAAATCTAGTTGAAAATAAGCTTTTAAGTTTAAAAAACTGAAAAATGATAAATAACTTATTTTTTATTTATTTTACACTTAACTTATAAATTTAAAATGAGATAAACAGACTTAGATTTCTAAATATATTTTCATGAAATATACAAATTAAGATAATTCCCTAAGGTAAAGAAAGATGAAGGACTTAATTTATGTAATGAAAGATAATTTTCAAAGTTAAGCCGTTAACTTTCTTTGAATAGGTGATGGTGTATTGAAAATGACAAGAAAATTGGGATTTGACATTAATGGTCCTTTGAGTTTGGCGTCCATTAATGGTCTCACTATTAATAGCCTGCCATTAATAATTTCTGCTACTATGTGTCTGTACATTATTGGCCTCATATCTTTTTACAACAGTCTCTTCTTTGCACCTTCATTGTCTGAAAACGAAATTAGGAGTTTTGAAGAAGAAGCAAGTGGCACAACTTTTGAGCTTCTCACAACCAAAACCACATCAATTTTACAGGGAGCTGTTTCCTCAACTAATGTTACTCCGTAAATTATAGGATAAACATTCTAACACTTCGAATAACTCTTTAATCAAGAATTTTAGAATAAAAAATAAAAATTTGTAATAAAATAATTTTCTCTATTGTATACATATATATTAAACATAAAAATTTCCAGTTTTAAAAATTATATTTAAGAATTGTTATAAATGAATTTATGTGTAAGTTAATTTTAAATTATGATTTAAAAAAAAAAATTATGATAGACAACATCAGTAAATAAAAATAAATTTTATGAAAAAATATTAATTAAATTATATCCTATTTTAGAGATTAAAAAAAATTATTGGTAGTAATTTTTATTACTAATAAAATTTATAAATTGATATTTAAGTAGTTATCAAGATTTTAGTCATAATTTTATAATTTAAATTAATTAATAGTTAAAATTTTAATAATTAATTAAATATTAATTTGAAAATTAATTTATAGATTAATAATAAAAATTATTTTAAATATTGATATATCTAAAATAGTTTCTAAATTTAGTTAATATAACAATTAATTATTTAGTTGTAGTTTCCCACGCTAAATCTTAAATCCTAAATCCTAAATATGTTTCTTGGGATTTGATAAAATCTTTGGAGAAGTATTTCAGAACCCCTAATAAATACCATAGGTTTAAGAACCTCCGTAAAATACCACGAGTTTCAAAATTTATGTAAAATGACTTATGGTTTGAAATAACCTTCAACCCCATTTTTCACCTTCTCTATCGATGCTCCTAACTTCTCTCTTCCACCATAGACACACTACTCTCTGACACAAGCTCAATGATCGTCGGCGACAATCGTAACAAAGAATCACAATTCAGCCACACTTATGTCTATTATATCTAAGGATAAGAAACATTAAATAAGGCAAGATCTTCTTCTTACTCTAATATTGCTTATTTCATCACCTTAGTGCCCTCCAACTTGGGTCACAAGCTACTATTACCTAGCTCGACAACAATTGATGTTTATCATCGCTTTATATATAACTAGATAATTGCATTATCTATCAAATGTGGACTTCAAAGTCATGTGCGTTTTTGGTTAAAGATCGCAAGAACATATTGTAAGGAGAAATTAACTTTATTACTTCTTACTTTCACATTGAATTAATTATTAGTGCATGTTACAATAAATGTAACACCCCTATTTTTACCCATATTTGCTAATATATTACGCATGCAATATCTAATTAACATATACAACATATACTACTTCTCAAAAAGATATCCTTCTTCGTAGGGATTTAATATATACATAAAAGTATACAAATAATTACATATCAATTCTGTTTTGTGTTTATTTTCCTTATATATACATATTATTTGTCTTTTACATCACATACTCCTTTTCCACAATATTTTGTTCTTTTCCCTTTTGTTCATGCTTATCAATCTCTTTATTCTTATTATGTTTTGTCCCTACATATGAAACCAAAAAAAAAAATACTATCAATCCAATGTTAATTGGTGCTTCAATTTGCTAACAACTCTATATTTTTGTTGCAACAATAAAATGTAGAGAGAATAGAGAAAATGAATGAACAGAATGACTATTGAAAAACATAAGTATAATGATTAATGACGCTAAAGCACGAGTTTTGTAAATACGTTTTTGTTGAATTTGTGAGTCAGTAATGCATATTTGTTTTGACTTCTCAAAATCCTTTTTCACTTTTCAAAAAACTATACCAAATTGATAATAATTGTTGGATCCACATTCCTCTGAACTTGAATGGTTTTGCAAACATGTATTTGATAATTAGTTTACTTTAGTCAAGATAGACGAAAATTTGGATCTTAAAATTGAAAAGTAAATAAAAATAAAGATTGATCCTAAACTCATGAATGAATCAAAGGGATGATAAATAAATTCATTTTAAGGATATTTTTTGAAACTATTTTGACTGAGATATATGTATTGATGCGATACGTGTATGAATATGAATATATCTATCATATTTAATTAATTATGAGACCATAATGAATATCTAAGTAGTATTTTGTCTCTATCCATTTTTTAAAATTACTAAAAAAATTATTTTTACTATTTTCTTAAGATTTTTTTTTATTCCATTTCACTATTTTCTTTCCTTTTTATTTTATTTCATTTCCTTTAAGACATTTTTTTATTATATAATTTATTATTCTCTCAATTGTTCAACTCATTAGATTCAAAAAAACTTATTGAAATTCCTAATGTATTTTTTTTTTATCACACTTTCAATATAATTTTCATTACCTCCGTATTTTTTTTCAAATAATGTATTATATTTTAGAAAAAAATAAACCTTAATTCTATCAAATTATATCAATTTTGAGTGTTTAACGGTATAAAATAAATTAAAAGAACTTATCATTTTTTCCCTTTAGTTTTTAATTCGTTTCATTTAGAAAAGTTTTCTTTCATTACACAGTTTTGTATTATCTCTTATAACATTCAACTCGTTTCATATATGTTTACTCAAAATTTTCAGACGTTTTTCTTTAAATATTTAAATAAAAATAAAAATATTATATTTATCTTTAAATTTCAATTATATATAATAATTATTTAATAGTATATTTTTTTCTGTGATTTTTTTATAAAAAAATATATTATTATTTAAAACATTATTATTCTACACAAATTTTATATTCAATAAAAATGAAAAAAAAAAACTCAAATTTCATAAATGATAATGAATTTTTAATTTTATGGAACTTATCCCAGGCGTAACTCCCTTAATCATCATGGAATCCGAATCCTAAAAAACTTGGGAGTAATTAAAGCATCTAAAATTAGAATATTTTTTCATAATCCCAAAACCCAATTCCAGTATAACAACTACAGGGCTGTGTTACGGCCCGAGGCTTTGAACCGCCTATACCTTTCGGTATTCGTGCACGTCACGCGCCATGCACTTCGTCGGTCATTCGAAATCCACTCCTGTTGCACCCTTCCTTCCTTGCCACCTTCTTCTTCCTTCTAATTTCCAAAGCTTCACATAGACCATTTTACCCTTGCGTGCTGCATCTCCACCTCCAACTTTCTTTTTCATTGCAACCTGAAAGGAGAAACAATACACACAAGTTTATCTTACTGATCTGCGTTCATCGTTTCTCTTCTTCATCCATGGCTTCTGCGACCTCTCAGCGAGCTCAGCTAGCTAGGCTGTGCAGCTCCAAGGACTGGTCTAAGGCCATTCGAATCCTCGATTCGATCGTTTCTCAGTCAGGTGCAATCCAAGATATCTGGTGCGTACGCATACTCTTCTTCGCACCTCTCCGATTCCGTTTTTTTATCGCAATTACGATTAATTCTCCGTCGTGTGATAATGTGATATTCAATCTTTCTCTGGTGCCTGCTTTCAGTAACAGAGCCTTCTGTTACAGCCAATTGGAGCTGCACAAGCACGTAATTAAGGATTGCGACCGAGCGCTTCAGCTTGACCCCGCGCGTCTTCAAGCCTACATTCTCAAAGGTCTCTTGCTTATAAATTCATTCAACAATTGTTTGTATCTTGAGAAGTGCGATTTAAATTCTTGTCAGAATAACAGAGTTGGTTGATGAATAGAAGGTTAAGAACCACGTAGGAACTTGGAATTTTATTTTCAAGGATTTATTATTTATTCGTAGTGACAAATGCTTTGTCTTTTGAACTTAGCACCGGCTTATTATTTCAACTAGGTCGTGCGGTTTCTGCTTTGGGAAGGAAAGCAGATGCTCTGTTAGTATGGGAGCAAGGTTATGAACACGCGCAGCATCAGTCTGCAGATTTGAAGCTGTTGCTAGAACTCGAAGAGCTTTTGACAACAGCAAAGCAAGACAGCATTGCATTGTGTGAAACCAATGGATCGTCCACGCCACAATCCGAATCAGATGCTATGAGTAATGGGAGTTTGACTGAAATTGGTGAGAATCAAGATAGGTTGAGTGCTCAAGCTGAATTATGTGACAATACAAGTGATAAATCTGCGATCTTGCCGAAGTCTGCTGATGATTTTGATTCCAGAAATGAATTAAGTAGTGAAGATAGAGAGTCTAATAAATCTGACAGCCAAGTAAATGGAAGCCCTGACGTTATTGATAAATTGAGTTATAATTCTGAATCGTGTAATGACTCAAGTGACACGTCAGAATCATGTGATAAAGATAAAGTATTTACCAATAGGGGTGAGTCTAGTAGTGATTCGAGTGAAATTGCTGAAATTCTTAGAAAGCCAAGTAGTAAGTTTATTTTTCCCCATGAAAAAAATGGTGATGCAAGGAAAAATAAGAAGTTCTGTGTTGCTCGGATTTCAAAGACTAAGTCTTTAAGTGTAGATTTTGGGCTCTCACGAGGAATAGCGGAGGTTTGTTTGCACAACTGCTGTGTTGCTGTATTTATTTGTTTGATAGCATATTGATTTTGTGATGTTTTGCAGGTAAATGAAGGAAAATATGCTCATGCCATAGCCATTTTTGACCAGGTTAGTGCTTCAATTGGGATATTGGTGGCGTTTCCTTTTATGATATTTACTTTTTTAGAGATACTTGTGTTTCCTTTTGATGTGTGCTTGTTATCTTATCCTCTTTTTCTGTATCATCAATGACAAACTTTCTCTTGTCTTCATCGTGTACTCAGATACTGAAAGAGGAACCAGCATATCCTGAAGCACTGATTGGTAGAGGGACGGCATATGCATTCAAGAGAGAACTTGATGCTGCTATAGCTGATTTTTCAAAGGTATTTAAATTTGAGCAAACTTTCTGAAAGGTACATCGAGATGTGGGTATCTCCTCTATTTATAAGTAGTTTCACATGTATTTCTCAGGCTATACAATTTAATCCTTCAGCCGGTGAGGCATGGAAGAGGAGAGGTCAAGCTCGGGCAGCCTTGGGGGAGTTTGTTGAGGTGGGTTCGCTTACTCCATCTTAGTATTTGTAATTTTTTTTGAAGTTCAACCAAATCACATTACTGATTGGAATTTTTTTTAAATGGGTATTTTAGTTAATCAATGCTTCATGTTAGGTATGGTCCATTGACACTCACCCTTAATGAAATGGATCTCTTCTGGTATAGAAAATGATATTTGGTTTATACTTTTGTTTGCTTTGACTTATTTTAACTAAGGTGTGAAACTTGATTTGGTTTAGGCATTAACACTTGGGTCAAATATTTATTTGCTAAGCAAAACTAGTGCAGTTGTCAATAGTTTTGTAGATTCATGTTATGGCTCTGTTTAACTAGTGATCTTATTATATTTATCATTGAAAAGAAGGTGATTGAAATTTTCAGTGACTTAAGTAAGATCTCATTTAAATCATTTTTGATTATATATGATTTTATTGCACAAATAACAATTCATAATGTGACATTGACAACTGCTTCCGGACATCTCAGGCTATTGAAGATTTAACTAAGGCATTAGAGTTTGAAACCAACTCAGCAGATATTTTACATGAGAGAGGTATCTTTTCTGACAGTCTTTTTCATTTTGTTATTTGGCTAACTGATTGATGCTGGAATAGTTATTTGTGCTTCCTTCTATAATGATGGTTCATGCATGCATCTTGTGGTTGGTAGCACCTAGAAGTCTAGACAGAGACTTCATTAGTTTCATGTGAAACGAATAGTCTTTCTTAATAATTATGTCCTGTCTCCTGTATCTTGTTTTCAAGTTACAACCTCACTGTTAATTTCAAGTTGTTGTTTGATTATAAATTATTGCTGTGATAATCTTGATCTAATTATTTTCTTTCTATAGAGTAATGCTACTTATATATGTCTAACGTATGTTTTTCATAAAATTCAATGCAGGAATTGTAAATTTTAAATTTAAAGAGTTTGATGCTGCAGTTGAAGACCTTTTAGCCTGTGTGCAACTAGACAGGGATAATAAGTCTGCCTACACGTATTTGGTGGGTCCTGAGTCTTAACATTTTAGTCCTCATTTATTATGAGCTCTCTATGTTGGTTTTCTCATCTTTCACATGAAAATATATCTTTGTTATTTATCTGAGGAAGCACTGTCTTTTACAGGGTTTAGCATTATCTTCAATTGGTGAATATAAGAAAGCTGAGGATGCACATCGAAAATCACTTCAAATTGATAGAAATTTTCTTGAAGCATGGGCACACCTGACTCAGGTATCTATCAACCTTATTGTACTGATAGATTGTGGAACATTTAGTTATTAACTTAGCTGAAAGCTTTATTCTGAAAATCCTGAGTCACCTGTGTGCATATTATTTTATGGTTTGAAATGTAATCTATTGTATACTCGGATGCTCTCTGGTCTCTAATAATATGTTTCCTCATTGCTTTCATTCATAACATTTCTGTCCCATATACTAACTCATTCAACTTGAATTAAAGTTTCCATTTAATGTCAGCTTAGTAACTTAGTTTGCATTTGCGTTTTCCCTTTAGTAACTTATGGGTTTAACTCTACAAAGTAGGTTACATCTTTCATGCCTTTTTTTCAAGTTATAGGTTTATGGCCTTTCTGTTTGATGATTTGTTGCTAGTCCTGTTCTGAATGTGTGATTTTGGTAGTTAATCAGGATCTATCAGTGTGTTGCTAGCCCAGTTTTTGGCCTTTCATTTTATGTTATAGGAAAAACTTGTATTTTAAAAGATTTTGGCTGCTAAATTTATTCTGAACATGAGGTTTTTGGCAGTTCTATCAAGATATATCGAAGCCAACAAAAGCTCAAGAATGTCTAAGTCAGATTTTGCAGATTGATGCAAGGTAATTGTTGTTAATGAAATGGTATCATTGGCATTGCAGGTATTTTAGCCGGTAACTGGTTTATAAAGCTTGAAGTACTTTATGCCACTTTGCTCTTTATCAGCAGCTGATTGTTTGTGTTCTGATGTTAGGTTTTCTAGAGCTTATCATTTGCGTGGCCTTTTGTTCCATGCAATGGGAGAACATAGGTATGTAAACAACCTTAACTGCTGATTAGTTGGGGATTGAATATTTATTTGACACTGTATCTTGCAAGTTTTCAATAGTATTATGATTGGGTCCATGAATGCAAGTAACACAAACTTTGAGGTATAGTGGCAGACCTACAAGTAGTTATTGAAGAAAATTTGGTGGTAGAACTTGGAAATATGATGAAATCTGATACGAAGAACTAAACTGCTCTAAAATACATAAAATCTATATGTAAAAGACACTAAAATATAACATTGATATTTTTATCCCTATCTGTAGGTAAGAAGAGTACATTTATATAACCTAAAAACATGCCATCAACTAAATTATGACCCCACAAGCGTCATCATCTCATTTTAAGAAATTAAAACTATAAAATAAATATTATTTTTAACATTCTAGAACCATCTTATTAAATCTTTGAACCATTTCCTTTTTCTTCTTCTGAGTCTCTCTAGGCCCATTTTATCATTGCCACTGGGTTGAATGAGAACCTTGTTCTCAAGGTTTTATGACAAAAAAAAAATTATGATAGAGTGGTGGGCATTAGTGGAAACAAATGGTTGGAAGTGTGATGGTGGGAAATCCATTATGGATTTCACATGGATTTGGTTGGGTAAATTGGTTGGGAGGTATATGTATTGGGCTTGCATGCAATAGGTGAGGTATTCAGGAAAAAGACTGTCCTTAGATGATGGTGAAGGGGAAAATTTGGTTGCAGTGATAGGAATGATAGGTGGAATAGGAATAGGCTTCATATTGAGTGGTGTAGGAAAAATAGAAGGCACATGGAATGATCTGTGCATGTGGAGTCCACTTGTTGCAAGCAATATTACTCCTAAGGAAGGTCAAAAGTTACGTGCCGAAGGTGGGTGAGAATACGAGAGATGTGTGGCACAATTAAGAGAGAACAAGTGGCATTTTTTATGGGTGAATTGATTTTGGAAAAGGGGTGGGTGGTTGTGTCATGGCTAGTTTTTGTTTTAAAGTTTGGGGCGAGACAGGTATGGTTATTAGGGGGGTCAGCTGGGCAAGCTAGGGTTGATGGATAATGAAGGTGGGGAACAACTATAGGTGGAATGGTCTGTGGGGAGGTTGTGTTTTGTTCAAAGGTGGTTTTAGTATTAAGTGTGTGGTTTGAGAAGTGAACGTTGTGGTAAGCCTGAATGGGTCAGGTCATCGTGGTAAGGTTGGAGGGCAAATGCATGGGAGGAGTTAGTGGGACAAGTCACCGTAAAATGTCAGTGGAGATTAAGTGGTGGTGGCTATTGTGACTCCAAGACCCACAATGGAGGAGTTGACAGGGAAGGGGAGGGTGTGATGAAAAACTTAGTTGTGTTGACCACAGTGGCGGTGGCCATTGTGGTGGTTAGTTGGCTTGATGGTTGTGGTGGCCATTATGGCTGTGGTGGACACAGCCATTGAAGTGGGGGAAGGATTCAAGTACTAGTGGTATTGTGAGGATAAAGGCATTTGGTGAAGGTGGTGGGGTTGGTGGTGCAGATTTGTACTGTATGGTGATGGTGATGGTGGTGGTGGTGGAGGGTAATATAAATGTTGGTGGATGTGGTTGAAATCCCTGTGAGCTGGAGGCTGTTGTGGATGCTGTGGTGGATAGTATAAATGTGGGTATGGATAAGTCTGTGAATTTTTTGAGATATATGATGGTGGTAGTAATTGTGGTGGCCACTCTATAGGCAGTGACTGTGTGGGTGGTGTGAGATAGATGGCATCAAATTTCTGGCCAATAGCTTGGAGGCTTTCTGCCATGGTGGTGTCAGTTGTGGGTAAGCCAATGAAAACACCATTTGATAGGAGGAACTAAACTACTCTAAAATACATAAAAACTATAACTAAAAGACCCTAAAAGATAACACTGCTATTGTTTCTCCCCTCTCTACAGGTAAGAAGAGTACATTTATATAACCTAAAAACATGGCATCAACTAAATTATGATCCTACAAGTGTCATCATCTCATTTTAAGAAATTAAAACTATAATCTAAATAATATTATAAATATTATTTCTAATATTCTAGGACCATCCTATAAATTCCCTGAAACATTTCCGTTTTCTTCTTCTGAGTCTCTGTAGGCCCATTTTATCAAAATCTTTCAGGGAGTGAATAAAGTTGAGAATACTGCTTCAGGAATTAGGATTAGTTGATATCTTCCATGTCAACTACTAGATTGGTTGAACTGGGATCTTTATAGTGAGATGCTTTTTGAATTTGTAAACTTTGGTTGGCAGTAAAGGTGTGCTTCAATGAAGATTTATGTTGTAAATGTGCCTGAAGTCTCAAAGAAAGTACTTGTACAGTATTTATTATTCATTTGAATCCAAGAATTAAGTGGTCAATTCAATGGTTAATGACTTACATCTTTGTCTGCGATATAAGATTTTAGAGATATAAATTGTGTATGAGACAATGTGCGCCATGATCATATGGTTATGATTTATTGGTAGCTTTGAATTTATAGTAGCAACCACATTTCCATGGAAATTGCTTTCAAATATTTCGTAACAAAGGTCTGCTTTAACATGTTTTGGTCTTGAATTTTAGGTTCTGCTACTTTATCTTGTTTCTGACTTAAATTGGGTTTGACTGTGACAGGAAGGCTATCAATGATTTGTCAATAGGGTTGACCGTTGATGGTGCCAATGTTGAGTGTTTATATTTGCGAGCTTCATGCTACCATGCTGTTGGACAATACAAAGAGGCGGTAAGGTTTTACTTTTAACTTTTTGGGAGAAATACCGATTCACATTAGTCACTTGGCAACTTCATTTCTGATCTCAGGTCAAGGATTATGATGCTGCTCTGGATTTGGAGTTGGACTCAATGGATAAGTTTGTGCTTCAGTGCCTTGCCTTTTACCAGGTTTGTATATTGTAAAATTTTATATTTGTACAGCTTCTGTTTTTCCCCCTTAATTCTATTTTATTTATGAAAAGGAAAACTAAGACCTCTCTTTGTGAAAATGTCATCTGACAAAGCTGGGAGCTGTTAGAAATAAAAGATAAAATAAAATCTGATTAAAAAGAGAAAGTCAGAATAGTAGTGTTTCGCATAAAATGGACAATGCTTATAATAAACAATAATACGATTTTGCACTTTTCCACAAATATAATTTGTTTCTTTATTCTAAGCGGTTATTCTATTCTTGGTAAACATGATAAAAAATATTAGAGAGTAAAAGATTAGATAAAACCTGGGTTGACACATGTAGAATGATGTCCTTAAAGAGAAAATGTCCCACTAGACTGGTAGAAAGAAATTTGAGTACAATGAAGGATCTCCTAACCTTATGAACACCAATGTTCTTTGAAAGAGTATAAAATATCCAAATAATTTAGAAGAAAAAACTGGCAATGATTTGTACGTGAATGAAATGTTGTATGTACCTTTTCTGCTCAATGGAATGCTCTTTATATAATAGGCCTAGGCAATGCACCAGTAAAACTGAAGGTGCGGAACTAAAAAAATGGAAATATATTGTTCCGATACCAAAGCTTCTAATGTTAAAAAAATTAACAAAATGTCCACCAACTTTTTTTTAAACGTTATAAACATTTGTAACAATCTAACGTGTTACATATTTAAAAACTGTTTTAAAATAATATAAAAAATGAATACTTTAATTTTTTAAATTACAATAAAATATTTTATCAACACTAATGAGTAGTAAATTTTCAAAGGAGGCACTAGGTTAGAGTGAGAGATTCTTGCCTTTCAACATACAAACCGAGAGCTTACTAGTGTCAACTTGCAAAGTTCTTTTAACATTATTTTATATGCTGTCCTCTTCTGCTTTAGTTCTTCTAGTTACTTAGATTTCATGTGAACCTTTATTGAGAAACACTTGCCAGACTTGCTTTCTCTTGATTATTGTGATAATTTATTGACCAATTTTGTACATTCATTTTGGGCATTATGCGAATGAACTTATGTATTGGTTAATGAATGTTAACATCTTCCATTAATTTTTATTTAAGGTTACTTGTATAATGAGCATCGAACTCTTTTTCCCCTCTTGCAGAAAGAGATTGCTCTTTATACCGCCTCAAAATTTAACCGTGAGTTTTGCTGGTTTGACATTGATGGGGATATTGATCCACTTTTTAAGGTAAAGTTATGGAATTTATTCTACCTTTCTATGATACTTCTCATCTCTTTATTTGGCCGAACTAAACTTTTTATGGGATAGGATTATTAGTTTGAACTAAACAATTACAAGACATGTTACTATCGTCATGCTTGCGGAATGTCAGAAAACTTGTACATCGTACTTGTTTGCATATAACTTAAGTTTCTATGTGGGTTTCAGAAGCGTATAAACTTTTACTTCTATGTTGGAGATGTGTTTTGTATTGCTTAGATTCTAATTTCTATGATATTATGTCTATTCAGGAGTACTGGTGCAAGAGGTTACATCCCAAGAATGTATGCGAAAAGGTTTACAGGCAACCTCCTTTGCGTGAGTCTTTAAGAAAGGGAAAGCTTAGAAAGCAAGAAGTAGTTCTTACAAAGCAGAAGAATGCTCTTATACAGGCTGCAGACTTCATTGGCAAGAAAATCCAATATGATTGTCCTGGTTTCCTACCCAACAGGCGTCAGGTAGAGTTATTTGTTCACATGTTAACATCTCCGTATCAGTTGCTTATTAATTTTACACATTTTGTTTTCCTTTCTTTTACTTGGTATCCTTTTTCTACTGTGGGTGGTACTTATACTTTTGCAGCTTTTTTTTTTGTGAACAAATGAATTTGTACTTTTTGTCTGTCTTAATAGATATAGGATGGACCTTTGGTTTTAGTAGATAACTTGTCCTTGATTTGGTAGTTGCTGCAGAGAGGTGCATGTGACAAATCCAGCATTCATTGAGTATATCATGCCGTGGAATTGTCTGTTATTATAGATACTATTCTTTTATCTTTTCCTTAATTTAGGACTAATATTTTATTTGGGATTTGAGTCGTGAACAGATTTGAATATAAATTCATAGGGGCTGGGGGGAAATTCTTTCAGGCAATTACAAATATTCTGAAGAGTCAAGTGATATCAAATTATAGAAGAAAATAATCAAAATATGTAAAATGCATTTTCTATGTTAATTTTTCATCTGCGTAATTTCTGCAGCTTCTTGTGGCCTTTTTCTTTGATGTAGATTTCTGTTTTATTGTACCCAAATAAAGACATTCTGAGAAAACTGAGGATTGAACAGAAGTAATAATATATCATGGGTTAAAATTAGAGTAAATTACATCAAGATCACCTGATCTTTTCTCAAATTATACTTACACCCCCTACTTTTCTCATCATTACAATGACTTCCCTTAAGTGGGTGCATTTGTAATGTGAAAAAGGAAGACTTAAGGGGTACATGATAAAGATCAAATATGTATTAGAACTTATAATATCAAAAAGCAATCAAATTCAAGTAACAAGTATGAATCTCATCTTCACTTTAGTACAATTAAATGTCGCTAAAAGTTTGAATCAATGATTCTATGAACTATAGAATTTCAAGACAAGCACAAGAATATAACAATTGAACTAAAACAATTAACAAAAGACAATGACTGAGTTAGAATAAGAAACAAATGGCGGCAGTTAAGAGGAACTAGAAGAAGAAATGAAAATGACAAGTAGTAAAAGGAAAAGGTGGAGAAGACTTAAGGAGATGGAAGAGAGCTCTCCATCTCCATAATAAGTTTCATGTAGAATCACCACTTGACTCCTAGGAGCTCAAGATAAGACTCAAAGCTCAAGATCACTCTTACAAGTATCTCACAATTACGAGGGAGTGATTATATATATCCATCAATGGCAAAAAAATTCAAAGAATAAAGGAGGGAAAATCCAATTTGAATTTTGAATCTAGATCTAGATCAAAGGGTAGGATTCCATATTTTGTGTGCTTGTTTCACTTTCCATGCTAGTGTCACACTTTCCATGCTTAGCTTACTACTTTCTTGCCATATATTCTTTTTGGTCGAGAATTTCATGGCTCATATTGGGTTTGATTGTTGCCATGTGTTCCTTGCTAGGTTGCCTTCAAAATGCCGCACCCCTTAGTACATTTTCAGCTAGATAGGCCCAATTACAACCTAAGATAAAAAAAATGCTATTTGCAGCTATTTAACAATGAAAGAAAATACAATGCAAGTAAGTTCTTTTCTAGATTTACAAACATTTTTATTTATTAAAGCTAATAAAGATCATTCTCATCTCCACATTCATTAGTACACGTGTAATGTAACCAGGAAGACAATGTAATGTTTTTAAAATAAAGGAGAGGTTTGTGAGAATTTTAAAAAAATAACTGAGGTGTCATTGCATTATAAGAAAACCTTGGGGGTGTTAATATAATATATAATTTACTCTTAGAATTAGGATTTAGACTGCATGTTGGAGAGCACGACAGTTTGATGAAAATTATTAATTTTCATAATATTCAAGCATTTGGATAACAAATCATGACAACTGGTCTCTTGATTTTCTTTCCAGTGGTTATTACCACTTGCATTTTACTATCTGTAATCTGTCATTGAAATTGATATGGTTAAAGGATGCTATTTTCTGGTTGAAAGACAAGAACTGTCCTCAAGACAGTTTTTTTTTTTTCGCCCAGAAATTGTGAAAAGCGTAAAAGTAATTCATACTTTTTCATAAAGTAAACATCATATGATTGTCCTATAACTATTCTTATGTTGGTTATTTATCAGTGCCAAATAGTCCCAGAACTATGGATTATATTATATCTTGGTTGAGAATATTTTTAGATTTTTATTACCGAAAGATCACCTACATTAGGAGTAGTAAACAATAATTTTATAGAAAGAAAAATTGGTAGGCACCATACTTGTGAGTGTTGCTTCTGTGTTTTCACACTGAACAAATATTCTCCATTCACCCTTCTTTGGTTTTTTAATATGTATTATATTTTCTGAAGAAACGTCTGCCTGGTTTGTAGTCATTTACTACTTGGGTTAAGTATTATCAAATGCCTTGGGTTTAAAAATGAATAATGTGTTTGGTCTCTTTATTAAGCTTGTTTTTTCTTGTTATAAAGAAATATATATGTTCAGTACTGCAAAAATTACATTGTCTCAAATTTCAATCTGATACCAGCATCATATTCATTATCTTTTTTTCAGTACTTCATTCTAAGTATCTGTAACTTATTATATTTTCCCTTTATTACTTTTCATGTCTGAACTTAAAAGCAACTTGCAGCCGATCATGGTTGTCATTATTCTCATATTGTTATAAAGTAATATATATGTTCAGTACTGCAAAAGATTACATTTTCGTTAAATTTCAATCTGAGACGATCATACTCATTATCATTTTTTCAGTACTTGACTGTGACTTATTATATTATCCCTTTATTACTTTTCATGTCTTAACTTAAAGCAACTTGCAGCCAACCATGGTTGTCATTATTCTCATATTGTTAATTTTTCTATGTTATGTCTTTATCTCTAATTCTGTTAATATTTCCTTATTTATCAGCATCGTATGGCAGGATTTGCTGCTATTGAAATTGCACAAAAGGTCTCTAAGGCTTGGCGTGCCCTTCAAACGGAATGGAAATATTCTAATAAAAACAACTCAAGCTCAAAGAATGGCAAAAGGGCAAGGAGAAGGGAAAGAATTAATATGCCCAGTCAGAATAGGGGAGGTGCAGGTTGTAGCACAAGTAGTACTTCCGAAACATCTCCTTCGCATGGCATTGTAGATGATAGATCATCCAGCCGTTCAATATCATGGAAAGATATTTATTCAATAGCAGTTAGATGGAGACAGATTTCTGAGCCTTGTGACCCTGTTGTGTGGGTGAACAAGCTAAGGTATTTCATCTTTGGGCTATAAGTATTCTTGAAGACCATATTAGTGCTTCCCATGTTTTGGATTTTATTGGTTTCTTTGCACTGCAGTGAAGAGTTTAATTCTGGATTTGGTTCTCACACACCCATGATCCTGGGACAAGCCAAAGTTGTCCGTTACTTTCCTAACTATGAAAGGTAAAAAGACCCTGTTTAAGTTCTGTATTGGTAGACTGGATTTGGGCTCATTCTTTTTAAACATCACAGGACTTTAGATATCGCAAAGACTATCATAAAAGAGAAATCATATGTCTACAGCAAGACAGATCATATCATTCGTCTTTCCGAGGATGGGAAACTGGATGAGGTGATTTGTTTATTGTTGATTTAGATCTGGTGCTTGTTTCTTGTGACTTGATTTACTATGCAAAAGGCCTCAGCTGTGACTTGTAACCCAATTGGTTGCTTTGGAAAACTTTTACTTTTCTTTGCTCACGTTAGTACTGGCTGTAATGTGCTTCTTGTGCTATTTGTTTTGCCTGGTCATACATTAAAGTTCACACTTGTAGGTTGTATGTTACTTTTTTTGTGTATTTTTGTTGTATATTAAAAAACATGGAGTGCGGAAGAATAATTTATTGATCCATCAACAGCATAATTTATACAGGTGAGAGAATAAAGGAAAATAACTCCTACTTAGTGCCTAAAAATCCTCTATAAATAGAGCATATCAGACAGTTCCCAACAGATAACATAAAAACAGTCATGAGTCCAAAAAACTAGCAACAACTTAAAAAAAAAATCAGTTTCATGAGTCATCTTGTCAACGTTCCTCCTTACTCTGGAACTGCATACATTAAGCCTCTACCTCAAGAATTCATATCTAGCTTTAGGAAGTGACCTTGTTAGGATATGAGCACTTTATTCTTTATGTTTTGCAGTAGATTAATTTCATTTCTCCTTCTCTCTGTGCCTCCCCCTTAGAAAGTAGAGCTTTTATCTTGAAGTGTATTGTTTTGCCATGGAAAACTGGATTACTAGCAGTTGAACTTGCAGCTTGATTATCCACAAATATATGTGTGCTGTCCTGTTGTTTCATATGCAAATCTGTCTTGAGCTTTTTGATCTGAAGAGCATGATAACAGCAGCAGTTGCAGCCACATATTCTGCTTCTGTTGTGGATTGAGCTATGATTTCTTGCTTCTTTGAATGCCATGAAAAAATCCAGAACCAAAGCTAAAATGATAACCAAAAGTACTTTTCATATTATCAGCACACCAGCTCAATCACTATCTGAGTTGCCAAGAAGACTGGAATATTCTTGAGAAGAGACTAGATATATATCGGAGGTCTAATAGTGACCTGATAGCGGATGAGACAATAGGTTCAAGAAAAATCTCGCTAGGATATGTTATGATATCTTCTTAAAAGTGGACTTTAAACTTAACTCAACTTCACAAAATCAGTTTGTAAGGATAGGTTTGCTCTCACTAGTACACTATAATTTGGTCATATCTCTAGTCAATGATCCAACAGTATAAAGTTTATTGTATGCAAGATGTTAGGCCTTGTTGCACTTGAATACATTAGGCAGTCTATAAGGCTCTTGTATAGCTTGTCATCCACTTTTTTGTCTTCCTTACAAAAAGCCCCTTTTGATTCATTGGAGTTGCAGCTGGTTTGGTCCCTTCCATGTTAAACTTCTTGAAAACTTCATTTGCATATTTTTCTTGACAAAAAATTATTTCATTCTGTTTTTTATAGACCTTCATACCAAGATAGAATGTCATCCTTAAGGCCTCTCATTTTAGAAACACCTTTCAATTTTTCCTTGAACTTATCAATCTGCTCATTGCTACTCTTACTAAGAGATCTTCAATATATAGAGATACTTGTATTTCACCATCAATTTGACATATGCAGTAGATTCGCTCAAACATTTTTAAAGCCTAAGTTCACCAAGTGGGAATCAATTCTGCTATACCATGACAACGATACATACAAAGCTTTCCTTAGTTGATACACTTTCTCCTCCTGCCCTTGAATAACAAACCCTTCAGGTTGCTAAACAAAAATTTCTTCCTCCAAGTATCATTCAAAAGTTGATTTCACATTCATTTGATGTATAATCCAGCCCTTTTGTGCAGCAATAGAAAACTAAATTCTTATTGCCTCTAGCCTGGAAACCGGGGCAAAAGTCTCAAAAATCAACCCTAAAACCGAAGTATATCTATTGACAACAAGCCTTGCCATTTTTTTGTTTGTAGAACCATCTGGATTGAGTTCAGTTCTATAAACACATTTGACACCAATGGCTTTCTTGTGGTGAGCTCAGTCCACCAGCTCCCATGTTTGATTTCTTGTAATCATTTTGAGCTCCTTCTTCATTGCATTTATCCATTTCTGGTCAGCTGCGCCTTTTTCATATTCTTCAGCCCCATGACATCAACATTGCACCTTTGGTAGGTGTCTGAAAGTGATCTAGTTCCTCTTATGGGTTCTTCATCAACATCTTTATTCTCCTCCTGAAATTCAGGCTTCATGTCATCTTCCTAGTTCCAACTCTCTGATTCCAAAAATTTCACATCCCTGCTAACAATTACTTTGAAGTTGAGTTAAAGTGTACACAAATTTCAGGTTCTGATTTTTTGTCCAAGTTGTTCCTCTTTATTGGAGGTATGCAAGAGAAACATAGGCAACCAAATGTCTTCAGATTTGAGCTTTGGTTTGTAGTTGTCCCATGCTTCAAATGGAGTCTTCTTTTGCAAAGCTTTTTGTTGGCACTCTGTTTAGCTAAAACACTGCTGTGTTTGCAGCCTCTGTTCAAAATTTCTTTGGCAGTCCTTATCATGGAGTAAATATACCTTGCCATTTCCTTAATTATTCGGGCTTTTCTTTCCATGTAAAAGGATGATTTGCCTTAGCAATTAGGGATATTCTCCATTATCAGGTTCTTCTTTCTTGTCCAATTTGTCCCTCTTTATTGGAGGTATGCAAGAGAAACATAGGCAACCAAATTTCTCCAGATTTGTTAGCTTTGGTTTGTAGTTGTGCATGCTTCAAATGGAGTCTTCTTTTGCAAAGCTTTTGTTGGCACTCTGTGTTTAGCTAAAACACTGCTGTGTTTGCAGCCTCCTTTCCAAAATTTATTTGGCAGTCCTTATCATGGAGTAAATATAGCTTGCCATTTCCATAATTACTCGAACATTTCTTTCCATATAAAAGATATGGTTTGCCTTAGCGATTAGGATATTCTCCATTATTAGGTTTCCCTATATTTTAATTTGAATGATTATAAATAAAGGTTTTACATGTGTGATCAAACACACAATTCACAACTACGTAAAAACTCTGTACTCCACAACACCATATTTTTGTGGAGTGCATAGTGGTATCAATTGATGTTCAATGCCTGCATCTACATAAGCTGTCAAAATTTTCAGAAAAATAACATAAGCTGTCAAAATTTTCAGAAAAATAACGGGCTCCATTATTGGACTTTATCACCTGCATTCGCTTTTCAACCTTTTGAGAAGAGAGAAACTGAGAATGCATATGATGTATTCTGTGTGTTTAGACCACAATAAATCTCCTCAATTTATAGTAGAGAGAACATTTTTACATAATATTTAATTACTCCATAACATAACTATGGAATCAATCTAATTGATCCTAATATCATCAATTACGTATCTATAGATTCAACACTCCTGCTCAAGCTTGAGCATATAAGTCATCTACACCAAGCTTGTTACATATGTAGTTAATCCGAGGACCCATTAATGACTGAAATAGACTTTCACAGCCTTAGGAACCAATATCCTTAAAGCTTAAAATGTTATTTTAAGACATAAATCTGTATCAATTATTAAATATGTAATCTTAAATATTTTTGTTAGTTGATTTAATTTGATTTCCTTAATTAACTGATAGAATAGGACTTCCTTTCTAAATTGTTAAAGCTTAAGGATTTCTAAATATTTATTAATCTTTGAAGATAAATGCTTCATAACTCTTACATGTTCATTTTTTTAAACGAAGTTTGAATAATAATAATAATAATAATAATAATAATAACAATAATAATAATAATATTTCATTAGTTTGCCCTTTTATGAAAATGAACACTTGAATATTTGATTTGCAGGTCACGCGTGCCAATTCTGTCTCTGATCTTTATAATGCTATTGGTGAGGATTTCTGGTCATCTACGTGGTGCAACAGTACTGCATTTGAAGGGTAAGTGTGCAAGATGCAGATGGTGCCTGGGAACATATAATGTTTTTGAATACTTATTTCTGGATGTTAATGCTTCAGGAAACAACTTGAGGGAACAAGGATAACACTTGTAAAAACGTGAGCTTGATACAGTTAAAATTTAAGTTATTTTCTTCCACATTTTCCTTTTTTTGTTTCTTAACTGTTCATACCTGTATATTTTATTGCGGGAATGGTGAACATTTTCAGGGAGGAGCATGGTTTTGACTTTGCAATTAGAACACCTTGTACACCTGCTAGATGGGAGGATTATGATGCAGAAATGGCAATGGCATGGGATGTACGTTATAGTTATAACTATACCAAACCACTTCGATTATATTTTTTTAGCCAATATATATATGACCCTATGGGCCTCTTTATGTGGCTTGCTTCTAATACGGGCATGCAAAAAATCCAGATATTCAAATCCAAATTACTTTATGTTCATCTTAACATATCCATTTCAAATCCAAAATACATATTTTTGGATTAGAAATTTGTTGGATATTTTTTTTGGATTTAAAAAAATCCAAAATCAATGTTTGTCCAAAAAAATTGTTTGGTCAAAACAATTTTTTGTTGGTTTCGATTGAGACACTTTTTACTCAATTTGCAAAGTGTCTCTTTGGTTCGGACCATGGTTGGGTTGTTGTTGGGTCAGTCCCTGTGTTGCCTACCTACCAAACAGTATCCGTGTTGCTGGCAGTTCATATTGCCACCTGATAAAAAAAAATATCAGAAAAATATTTATAAGTAAAAATAATTTAGCTGTAAGAAAAATACTTGAAAAAAAGGAAAAACTTCTATTAGAATCAAGGAATACGAGTATCATCATGTTAAACCATAGTGTTATTAGTCACTCTATATACTCCATCTCTCAAAATTAATAATTTAATCTTGAAAGATATCTTAATTATTTAGTAAATATATATAACAACTAAATTAGTTCAAATAAAACTGAATTTATTAGATATTATAGCCTTGGTTTGAATGCCATTTGTATCCAAATTAAATGGATGTGGATTTAAACTAATTTAAATCCAAATTCAAATAATTTAAAAAATAACCAACTTAATATAATTAAATGGATCTGAATTTCAAATCTAATCTATTTTATTGGATTTTTAAAAATTCAATTCATCCCACCCCTAGCTCCTGTAAAGGATGTGTGTTTTAGTCTTTACCAATGATCCTTGTCCCATCATTACAACGTGGTTGACCTATGTAGTTACTTTTCAAGTTGCTTGATGAATTTCAACAATTTACCTTGTATCCATCTTGATATCTTTCAGGCTCTCCGCAATGCTTACTGTGGTGAAAATTATGGGTCTACTGACTTTGATGCGCTCGCAAATGTGAGAGATGCAATATTAAGGATGACATATTACTGGTAGGGCCTTATAATACATAAATTCTCTAGCCTCTTGGAGCGTTTGAAGCCATTATGTAAATATTTTTCTTCTATCTTTGGTCTAAGTCATTCCGTAAATTTATCTCCCTTTTTCAGGTATAATTTTATGCCACTGTCCAGAGGATCTGCTGTTGTCGGATTTGCAGTCATGCTGGGTTTGTTCCTTGCTGCTAATATGGAGTTCACAGGAAGTATCCCACAAGGTTTGCAGGTTGATTGGGAAGCCATTTTGAACTTGGATCCAAATTCCTTTGTGGATTCTGTCAAAAGTTGGTTATACCCATCTCTGAAGGTAACAACCTCATGGAAAGACTATCATGATGTAGCATCAACCTTTGCAACAACAGGGTCGGTTGTTGCTGCCTTGAGCACTTCTGATGATTGAACTCCTTTGAAATAATGTCCAGGTGAGTGAATGGCTCTGTTTTCCAATTTCTGCTTTTCTTAATTTCTGCTCGTCCTATAATGTTTATAAATAGTTACCCAATATGCAGTATTGGTTTATTCAGTATCTCTGTAAAAGCAAATTCAATACTGTATTACCTGTTTTTCGTAGGTCTCTGTATTTTGCCTTAGTACTGCATTGCTGCTGGTCTTTGACACGCTTCGGAAATGCAGCAGAACTATTAATTGAAAGCTTTCACATTTACCAACTGATCTTCCTGTTCAGGCTCAATCTTTGTACCCGCTTTTTAAATTGTAATATTATATGTTAACCTTTATACAATCTTGTAAATTAGGGCATTGGATGATTGAATTACCATTTATCTTCTCTCCTATTCTATTACCGCTATGTGGCTGCCCCGCTCCCTACAAAAAACAGATTCGAGACTAATAAGTATGTTTGTATGTTATTAAATTGGTTTAGTGAGAATGGGGTAGTATTAAATTGTTCAAAGTGAGAATAAAGTATTACATTCTTAGCATTTTTTAGTCATAACTCCATTTCCTGATTTATTGTTAATGGAACGTCATGGTTCGGTGTGCATTCATCATGCAGATGTGTCTGAATATCATCATTTTATGTAGGATTTATAACGCAATTTTTCAACACAGAATAAAATTGCAGAAGGTAGGGCGAAATTTCACAAATTTTGCTAGGTTTTTCACAAAATTTCAGAAAAACTGTCTGGAATAATTTTTTCCTGAAATTCCACGTAAGAATCTGGATTGAATTTGGGTCAAAACGCGACAAATTTCACGTCAAACCGATGAGTATTTACCTAGGAAAAAGATCAAACAGTTTCACACACAAACGAACCTTCCTTTCAACCCTGACAGTGATGAATAAAAAATTTATTGAAAATCTTGTGGGACGAATCTGGGGTCAAATCTCAGCCAAAACTCAATACACACAATGACGAATGTCTGGTAAAATTTTCAGACCAAAAGACCCAAGGAACAGGGCGTAGTAAGACCCATACCGAGAGTGAAACTGATTTTCCGAAAACAAAATGTCCTGACTTTTCTTCCCTATATCTCGTTTTTGTGATTTGTTTATGGACGTGCCTCCTTCGCAGGGTGCAAACAACACATGAAAGTACTTGTGTGAATTTTTCAACGCAATTTTTCAATACAGAATAAAATTGTAGAAAGTATGGCAAAATTTCACAAATTTTGCTAGAGAATAGCCTTGGTTTTTCTCAAAATTTCAGAAAAATTGTCCCGGAATAATTTTTTCCTGAAATTCCACGTAAGAATCTGGACTGAATTTGGGACAAAAAGCGACAAATTTCACGTCAAACGAATGAGTATTCACCTAGAAAAAAGTATCAAAAAGTTTCATACAAAAACGGACCATACTTTCAACCCTGGCAGTCATGAATAAAAAATTTATTGAAAATCTTGTGGTACGAATCTGGGGCTCAAATCTAAACCAAAACTCAATACACACAATGACGAATGTCTGGTAAAATTTTCAGACCAAAAGACCCAAGGAATAGGGCGTAGTAAGACACAAACCGAGAGTGAACAAAACTGGTTTTCCGAAAACAAAATGTCTTGGCTTTTCTTCCCTATATCTCCTTTTTGTGATTTGTTTACGGACGTGCCTCCTTCGTAGGGTGCAAATAGCACATGAAAGTACTTGTGTGAATTTTTCAACACAAAATAAAATTAGAGAAAGTAGGGCGAAATTTCACAAATTTTGGTTTTTCACAAAATTTCAGAAAAATTGTCCCGGAATAATTTTTTTCTTAAATTTCACATAAGAATCTGGACTGAATTTGGGACAAAACGCGACAAATTTCACGTCAAACAGATGAGTATTCACCTAGGAAAAAGATCAAACAGTTTCACACACAAACGAACCTTC
>Ga0123342_1001614_pt1 | contig 37863 bp, 12 predicted proteins | sample Turbeawhitnodule_FD_89960 | JGI IMG/M metagenome (GOLD analysis project Ga0123342, IMG submission 89960) | Root nodule microbial communities of legume samples collected from Mexico - Turtle bean Mexico white nodule | ecosystem: Host-associated > Plants > Roots > Nodule | place: Mexico: Nepantla...
AAAAAAAAAATAAAATTTTATTAAAAAAAAAAAAAAAAAAAAAAAAAAAATATATAACTTTATTTTATTTAATGATATATTCTTACTCCGTTACAATTTAGCATATGGATAAATTGTAAGGAATTAATAGGTTGGAAGATAATTATTAATAGATTGAGTATTTTCATTAGGTAAAATATTATAATTAGTAATTAAAATATGTTCTTTCTAATTAAAATCGTAGTAAATGCAACTCAAGTTGTCTAGTTTATGTCAGGAGACAATAGATATAATCTACAATAATAATTATATAATTATACTATAGAATTTACAAGATGATGATAATTGACTATTCAATTAAATTTTAATAAATGTATTCAAGGTCAATTTTGTATAACATGCTTTGACCGTTATAAAGTTCGTACACATCTCTTAAATGTGTCGGATACACTTATGAAACACCGACAGTTGTATTACACTTGTAGGATACGTATACGTGAAGTGTCCAATTCAAAAAATATTTATTGAATTTCTAACCATTCTAGCACGGTTCTAACACAATTTTAAAAAGGATAAATACATTAATTTTCTAAAAACTCAAACTTATTGTATAAATTTTTATTATGATTACAAAAATAAGGAACAAATCTTTTTGAATCAGTCATGATGCTAAAAAAATCTTAAACATATTTGTGCATGTAAATCTTTATGGTCAATTTATATAATTTACAATTATATAATATATAGATTCGTGTCCTCGTATCCTACATATTAGAGATTATACGTATATCTGTTTTTTTTATCAACAATAAACAATGAATAAATGTGAGTCACTTTAAGGGTGACCCAACCCTTATACAAAACACACGACATTTAACCTTTTTCACATAACACAACCCTGCCAACACCTAAACACTACTTACATAAATACGAAAAGAACTGCCTACAACCCTCACTCTTAAACCCAAACAAACATCAAAACATCATCTCCATACGGACCAAAGGATCAACACACCAATCAGAGAATGAAAAAATTGCATCCTGCGACTTGGAAGTAACCCAAGCCCATGCCTTTAGTTGCACCAAAGTGAATACTTCCAATACATCTATTACACCCCCTCTAAATATTACATTGTTTCTATGTTTCCAGATTTCGTTGAGGACTGCGATCCAAATCACTCCCCAAACCTCAATTACCGAAACAGACTCGTTGCACAACCTATAGTGAGAGAAATTTAGAAGTGGAACATTATGAAACACACTTTGCACATCTAACCATACACAACAATGGTTCCACATTAGCCACGCAAATCTACATTCAAAGAACAAATGAGTGCGAGACTCCTCCTCTACCCTGCAAAGACTACACACAGAACTTACCACCGTGATCCCACGTTTTTCCAAGTTAACCTTAACTCTGTATCTATGTCCGTATCGTATTAGTGTTCGTATCGGTGTTTAGGGTTTAGAGTTTACTATTATTATTATGTCTCATATAAAGGATAGAAGAAAATATAAGTAAAGACACGTTTTTTAATTAAGAATAAAAAAGAAACAATGGTTAACTTTAAAAATATTAAAAAAACTTCTTTCTTTCTATTATTCTTTTGGGCTAAAATTTCTTCAGTCTTAGTTTTTCTCAACTGTAACAAACATAAGGTATATGGTGTGTGCTGATTAATGTAAAGAGAAAAAAAAAAGAGAATAACGAAAATGTAACACTTTAATTATGTTCTCATTTAAATTTATCTAAAAAAAACAACTTACTCACACAGTTTTTAAAAATCAAATTTCAAAAGAGATAAAAAGAAATACTGCTTGATTCTTCCCTTATCACTCTTTATCCAACATAATTTAAGTTTTAGAAACAAATTAATAGAAAAATAAAACAATAAATATGATATTATCTTAATTTTTATATTTATTATCATTTTAAAAAAATATTATCAATTATTTTAAAGATCATAACAAGTTTATTGATTTGAAGGGTTGGCAAATGGGGGAGAGAGGGAACTTCAATTGGGGTCTATTATGATATGGAGAAATGGGATATTATTAATAAAAACATATAATTATAAATAATAAAAATAATAAAATAAAATTACAATATGAACAAAATATATATAGTTATACAAAATAATAAATATATATAATAATAACTATTATTTTCATAAATTTTAATATATTAAATAATATTATTTCAATTAAATATAAAATTATTTTGTATTATATTTTTTAAATTTTTTATTAAAAAATAATGACAATTATGAATAATATATATTATAAAAAAATAATTAACTCAAAACTATAAAAAAATATATTATAACTTATTATTCAAATATTTTTTAATAACAAAGGTAAGTTTGTGAACCATTACTCACAAACTTTAATAAATCACCCTCACAAATCTACTCTAAAATCTCTCAATCTAAACAATTTCACACATCCTTTCAACTCCCCACAAATACACTTTATTTCCTCCTTAATCCAAACACAACCTTAATAAGACTTTTTATACTCAAGTGATCACGAGTTTTTCTCGATACATTCACTTTGGCGCTTCCTTTAAATTTAGGTAGCTAATTATTATATTATTTTGAAAGATTTGTGTTTATATTTAATTATTACTTTTGAAGTTTAAAATGATATTAATTTTTGTGTTTACTTATATTTTATCTTTCATGTATTTTCTAATTAGCTTATATACACCTTTATTGTGGTGTAAAAATAAAAAGAGTAAAATAAAAAAATCTATAAATTTTTTTTATCAAAGTCAACCAAATTTATCATATTTTTTAATAAAGAACTTTAAATTCGAATAGGAAGTTCAATATATGTGATACAATTATTACAAAAATCAGAGGAAACTAAGCCACTAAAATTAATCTTGGACTTTTAACTTCAATAAATACTAGCATGTATATTCAAACTTCATGCAATTTTCCCACTACGTGTTTGGAGTTCCTTAATCCCTTTTAAGAGTCATTTAAAGTTTCTTGTACAAACTAATAAATATTAACTTTATAATTTATAATAATTTTTTAAAGTATTTTTCAATAGTATCTTTATTATTGTGACTAAAAAAAATCATTAAACAAAACCCAATTTTAGAGAGAAAATAATTAGTTGTTATATTGACTAAATTATATGTTATCTTATACACTAAAAAAATTAAAAAATTATTGGTATCTAAATTAGTTTCTAATAGAGATAAATAGTTTTTAAATTGATATCTAATTAGGTATGAAGGTTTTAGATACCAATTTATAAATTATTTATAAATAATGTAAACTAATTTAGATACTAATAGTTTTTTTTAGTTTCTACAATAATATCTAATTTAGTCAATACAACTAATTATTATTTGTCTCTCAAATTAGTTTCTATGTAATGATTGTCTAGTAATGTGTATTCTTATCATTTATCTTTTTTTTAATGATTGAAAATTAGTTGTTGGAAATCTCATAGAATATAAGTGGGTGAAAACCTCATCTTATGAACCAATTTTATAAGGTTGAGTTATACCTAAAGTTCACTTATTAATATGGTACCAAAGTCATTTAGTCTCTGTTTGTTTCAATGGAAGGACTGTTCACAAGAGGGGATGAACACTGATATCAACTATTTGTATTAAGGGTTTGTTTGCTTCTGGGGGTATATTGTTCACAGACAAAAAAGTGAGGAGATATCAGCTATTTAGATCAGAGTTTTGTGGGAAAAAGAAGGATACATGTGATCAAAGTTTCTATGGATGTACTGTTCACAAGGAAAGAAGTGAGAAAATATCATTTGTTTGGATCCAGAGTTTTGCAGGGAAGAGGAGGAGAGGATATAACTGTGAACAATAAATATCTTCTCCCCTTAATGAAGAGATGTAGAGGGAAAACCACATCAGCATGTGTTATTTCTGAATTTATCTTCATTCATCTACAAAGATTTTTAATATTGAAAAATAGTAATTTTTATTTATTTATATACGATGTGATTTATTTTCTAATTTTACAGTATATATTTAATATTTTAAGAAATTATTTGAAATTCTTTTTTTATTTAATTTGTTGCTACTTTTATATTAATATATTTTTTTATAATAATTATATTTATGGGTTAGTATTTTTTTTTAATAATAGTTTTTTATGAAATTATTTTCTATTGTTAATTACGTTATATTTTTTTAGTATTTTTTATTTATTTTTCATTATTATAGGGTTTTTAATAATAAAAAGATTATTTTTTTATTTATATAAGATCTGATTTATTTTTTAATTTTATAATGCATGTTTAATATTTAGAGTGAAGTTTTTTTTATTTAATTTTTTTAATACATTTTTTTTCTAATTATAATTTTTAAATTATATTTATTTATATTTAATATATATTATTTTTTAATTTTAATTTTTAAATTTATGAAATATGTGAAAATTGTTTATTTTTTTAAAAAAATAACTCATTATATTATTACAAACTTTTAATAGGGGAAAGATAAATTTATAAAATAACATTTAACCATTTAAAAATTGTTCTAGCAATTTGAGAAAAAGTGGTGAAGAGGACATCTCCAATATTTATCTAGCAAGATGATGCAAAAACTCATATTAATCATACTCATTGAGTTACTTCAATCTGCTATAAAAGATGAATTTAAAATTCGTTTAATGTGTTCATCAAGGAATCACCTACAAATATTGATGACCTTCTTTGAGCAGTGGTGAGATCATTTGAAGATTTTCATTCCGTGAAATCCAATCATATATTTTTAATGGACCAATCACATATTTTAATGTTGCAGTAACTTATGAAGATCACTAAAATTAAAGATTCCAATAAATATAAATCCCACATATTAATGAAGTGATACTAAAAAGAAAAGAAGAATTACTCATTCAAATGAAGGACAATACAATATTAGTGCAATAAGTTTTTAAATTATGTAAACACTATATCTAGTGTAATGCAATTGGACTAAAGTCATTCACATTGGTTTTGTTAAAAATATTTGTAACTTCATTTTAATGTTTTCTTATTAAAAAACAACATAAATCTTATCGATTTGGTTTATAGAAACAACATTTCAATTAGAATTTTATAAAAACAGTAATTTAATTATCTTTAATATTTTCAAAAGTAAGGATATATAATTAATAAAAAATAATTAATTTTGGCATAAGAGAGGGACCACTTCCTTAGGTTTTTAAAAACGAGTTTTTTATTTCAGCAGCTGAATCTGAATTGAATTTAAATACGCTTATTTGGCTGTAGTTATGATAAAGTAAACTTACTAAACAACAATATTAATATGATTAAATAAAACTTTTTCAGCTAACAAAAACAACTAAAAGCTAATGAAACAGCCACATTTTACCCTGTTTTTACAATCAATTATATGTTATATATAAAAGCAATATAAAGAGTAATTTTCTAAAACTAATCGCATATTCAGAACCATACAAAAATGTTTTGGAAGAGAAAAACAAAAAATTCACCCAAATCCAAAAATTGGAACCCTAATAATATTAAAACATGTTTTGAACCGAATTTGATGCAATTACAAGGAAACAGAGATGGAGAATTGTGAGAAAGAAAGAGAATTACTTCTGATGCAGCCACACCAATTCACAATCTGTTCTTCTTTCACAACCAATCACTCTCATTTGGGCCCTTACTCACAAATTTTAATGACCTATTATTATTCTCTTACAAGGTCCCACTCAAGTAGATCGATTGAATCACAAAGCAAACGAAAAAAAAAAAAAAAAACTGAAACAGTGTTAACAAAACTAACTTACAGGGTCACGGCACGAGTCTAACGGCGGCTCTGTTTGTGGTGTGGTATTTTTTTGGGTTGGAAAGTGCGGAACCGGCTTTAACGGCGAGATCACAGAGGAGAGTGAGGGAGAGGGGAGAATGAGAATGCGAGAGAGGGACGAGGAAGTAGATTCGGCCGGGAATAAGCTCCTCCTCGTCGGGGACGCGTGGCATGCACGTGCCGATGTGCACTGACTCGGAGTTGCAGAGGTAGCAATGGGGGTTATCGGAGAGCACGGTTTTCGCCGGGATGGGTTGCTTGAAGTGCATGATTCGACCCGCCATGTCCATCACCATGATCGACGACGGTCTGCGGAACGATTCCGACGCACGTGCACCGCCGCCACCGTTCTTGATCCATGCGGTTGTGATTGTCGTTTTGGAGGAGGGAGAAGATGCGCACGCGCCCATTGCGCTGAGTAGATGCTGCTGTTTCGAGATTTGTTCCTTCGCTTCTTATCCTGTTTTTCTTTATATATTTTGGATCTTGGTTTCGTCTTGAAGAGGGGTTATTAGGGTGACGTTGGTGCAATTGTCACATAACACTAATATAATAATAACCTTGAGCATTTGACTTTGACGCAAAGTGTGCGCTTGCACTCAAAATAACATTTCTACACACTCAATTCAAATCAATTGAAACAAAAATGTATTAAATGTTGCATTTAATCATTTCATTCTTAGTAATAAATGTACACATTCAAATGTCTTATTTTTTTAATATATATTTAGAATATTAAACTTATAGGTCATGTTAAAATAGGTTCTAAAGGACTCAATCTCACTCACTCCGAGTTTAAGTTGGATTATATATAATATTTTAGTTAAACTAAATTATATGGATTTAGCCTTTAGGGTTTGCAGATAATTTGATTTTTAATTTTCAAGTAATATTTTATATATTTTTATAAATATTTATTATTTTCAATTATGTACATTAACACTTTTTATCTTTTTAAGCCAATAATATTATTTAATAATTGTTGAATGATTTGAACTTTTAATTAATTTGTTTGTTTAATTATATAAGTTAATTTATTATTTTTATTTATATATTTAACATCTCATTTTTTAATTCGTTAATAAAATACGCAAACTACTTTATAGTATTATAATAAATATATAAAACAAGTTAGAATAACAAAATATATTTAAACAGAACACAACTTACATCACTACCAACCAATCCGGTTATAAAAATTGTAAGTCATCTAGAGAATTTAAGTTAATTATTTTTAGTTTAACTCTTAGTAGATCTATGACTTAAATCTACTCAACGTTCTATTCTCTTATGCTCGATTACAAATAAAAAAGTTACCGATTTAAATATATGTATGTTTTAACTACTTTTATCCTTATATTATAATACATTTTCAACCCCAATTACAAATAAATAAGTTACAGACTTAAATATAAGTATGTTTTAACTACTTTTATCTTTGTATTATAATACATTCTCTATACTATCCTTGAATTGATTAAATATAAATAAAGTTGAGATACTTTTCCTTTTTTTTAATAATATATTTTCAACAGTTTTTTTTCAAATAATTAATTTTTTTAATGATTATTTGTTCTTTTATAATAAGTTGTATTTAATGGTATTTTACACACACAAAAATAGAATATAATTAATATAATTAAATGATATTATTAATTTAAAATATACACTAAAAAAAATTATTAAATATAAACTAAATTTATAGATAAAAATAATTAGTTGATATATTGACTAAATTATATTCTAAAATTAGTTTACATTATTATAAATATTTTTTAAATTAGTATCTAATTGGTTACCTAGGTAATTGTTGAAGATTGTGTATCTAGCATGTCTTGAAGATTGTAAAAATCACCTTCATAGAAGAATTGTACTATTCAAAGGTGACAAACATCTTACTCGTGCAAACATGTGCAAAAAGTTGGAACTTGCCTGTAAATCTACAAGAGATCTTGGAAAGTTATTCCTCTCGGAGAATGATTTTATGAATTTTCTTTTTCTTCCCTTGAAAACGTGAGAAGAGTCCTAGCAGTGGAATCTTGGAATCTCAATCCGAATATTTTGAGAGTTTTTGCTTGGACTAAAGACTTTGTGTCATCTTCCATGAGCAAAACTTAATGTGGGTCAGGATCCATGGTCTTCCTATGGAATATTGACAACCAAAAGCAATTTCTGTATAGGGAGAATGATTGGTACTTCTCTTTCTCTTGATGTTGCACCATGAAATCTAAAAGTTTTTTAGCTAGAGTGTTGGTTGATATTGATATGCTATATGTTTTGCCTAATCAAATTTTGGTGAAAATACTTGTTTTTCTTTTATTGCAATATTGAATTTAAGAAGTTGCCTCTATTTGCTCTTCAAGCAAAATTATAGGATATAATATTTCTAAATGCATACAAGATCCTAATAATATCAATAACATAATCAAACCGCCTATTGTTTTATCCAAACATGTTGTATAGTATAAACTTGTGATTGTCCAGACCAAAAAAATTAATGATATCCCTCAATTTTAGCATGTAATTGATTTTTTTAAAAATCTAAAATTTAAAATTCGACAAAATTTTAGATCTACTTCCCTATTTAAACAGGAATAATGGAAAATGAGAGTGTTGTGAAAACATACACATTTTTTTTCTAAGATATCCTAGCACTCCAAACTAAACAATGAAGATAGTTACATTTAAAGTTTGCTCTTAGTTTTGAAGAAACTATATTCTAACTTACTACTAGACACTGATTTTCAACTACTTGCGAAATTTTGATGAGAATTAGTTGCATGCATTTTTCTGTCAGAGAATCATTGTTTATCTGTGTCAGAGAATCATTGTTTATGGGAAATAAGGATGCACAGTTTTTAAAATGTTTGGCAAGTGATGAAATGAACCCACAATTTGTGATCCATAATATGTTGTGAGCAGTGATATTAGCCAATAATAATTCCACTAACGAAAAAGATGGGCTGAGAAAAGTGATCCACTTGATGATGCATATACAACTTTCTTTTCTTTCCCTTTTACCATCAATAACCAAGTTGCCAAGTTGGAAAATAATCTCTTAACACTCAAGGGTCCTTTATTTTGTGGGTTTAAATGGATATTTAATTTTTTTTTAATTTTTTATTTGCATGACATATTGGAAGGAAGAGACATTCATGATCAATTCTTTTTTTAAGGTATAGACTATAGGGTTTTCTAATCTATAATATTAAATAGGGTGTCTTTGGAAACTTATTTAGTAGCTTATAAACCACCTTTATAATAGAATTTTTTTTATTTAATATTCATTTTCAATGTCGTTTTAAAGATTATAATAAATAAGTTTTCTTTCTATAAAATCTATTTACTATAGAGAACAATATAAATAAATTATTTAATATTTACTATTATTTTTATACAAAAATAATTTGGGACCTAGAGATTGAAATCCAATTAAAAAACGGAAAGAGATTTGGAAAAACGAGAATAGAAAAAGATTTATAAGATTGATATAATTTTTTTTATCATTTTTATTTAAATATTCAAATCTAAATTTCAACAATTAACTAATTAATTAATTTAATTGATAAATTTTATAGAACAAAATACAAATTTAATAAAATATCATTCAATCTAATCCATATTTAATTATTTTTAATTTGATTTTTAAAATCAAGAATTATAATCATAAAATGCAAATCTAAAAAATTATCTACAAAATGAACCTAAATGTTAGTTCTATTTAGGTCAATAGACTCACTTACAAAAGTCCATACTAATATAAGGAACATCAAATCAATATAGTTTTTTTTTTTTTTTAAAAAAGTGAACTTCAGGAAAAAATATAGAATAATATTAGACTTCAAATCTACCAAACTATATGTCTACTTTTGAAGCTTTAGCTATGTATAATGAAACTAAAATCAGCTAAATATATACATACATTGAATCTAATTTATCATTACTGAAAGATATTCATTTAAATTAGACATAAAGTATATGAAAAGTGTTTTCAATGTGAAATCAAACAATGGAACAAAATATGTGTCAACTTATTTAAATAATTTTTAATTTTTTCTATACTTAAATAACATCTTTTCAACATTATGATGGTGTAGGAGTTTTAATAACCTCGGTTCAATCACAACCATTTTTATTTTTATAAATATGTTGGATCTTCTTCAAATATTTGCCTACATATAAAACAACATATTGGTCATTATTGTTTTCAATTATCTCAAGTGTTTAGTGATTATTCATTATTACATGTTTATCCAATCTACATTTCCAAAAGGTTCCTTACACCTATAATATCTTTTTCATCTCATTCAAGTTTTTAACCCATCAAACAACTTTGACACTTCTACAATGATACCACCTCGTAACATACAATGACACCACCTTACAATGAATTATATCCACTTATAATGATGGTAATCATAAAACCATCTTGTCTCCAATTGAATGTTGACACTCTCATAAGTCTCATATACATTTTGAGTCGCTTGGTCCTTGCGTAGCCACCAGCAAGAATGTGAAAACATGGGTTCTTCCTACTTAAATAATTTTCATAAGGTTACTCCCTCTTTTAAGGTTAGTATTTAAAAAAGACTTTAGCAATTGTATTTATTTTATTATTTACCAAATAGATATTAAATATATAAATTTTTTTATTAATTATTGAACCAACTAGTATTTATGTTATTTAAATTAGTTTAACCTCTCGTTTCTTGTCCTATCAACTCACTTAAAGTTTAACTCAAGGTTTCGACTTCACGACTTATCGGATGTTGACCAATATAGTTTTCATGATATTAACCAGAAATAATTTAAGATTAGCATGATAAAACCAAAATCAAATCTAGATTATTTACGTTAATCAATGATAACTTACAATAACAAAGTTTGAGCTTAGTAATAAAAATATTATAAGCAATAGGCCCAATAAAGACAACAAAGCCCAATATTCAACCATATAAATAGGAAACTTTATGAACATGTAGGTAGAATAATTTATGATACATTTAACACTGAAACTAACTTAATCATCGAATAGTCTTTGCAGGTACATCTCTCTCTTATTTGTGAAAGTGTGAGATTGTGAGCTTGTGAACATAATTAAAGTAAGCCTAAATATTAAGAAGACGAATAGTTGAAAAGTTTTGATAAACGATTGTTAAAGACCTAAAGAAAAAGTTATTATTTTCATCTTAAAATAACTTGATAAAAACGATTATTATTAATACCCTAAAACTTGGTTCTCCACCATAACATATTTACAACTTGGTTAAATTTCATATGAATTAAATTTAGTTATTAAACTATTTAATTATGTTAGAAATTCAGAATACTTTAATTAATATAACTTGTTATTTAGTTATGTTATTATGAATTATATTCTTCGATTGATTACTTTTAAATAATTATATTTGATTTGATGCAATCCACAGAAAAATATTGAAATATTGTTGTGTGATATAAGTATTATATTAAAAATGCATATATTGGGAAAAAAATAGAGTTGATAGAAAATAAATTGATTTGACTAAATTGATAAAGTAGGTCCCTATAATGTCAAATCAGATTGAAACTGAGATGTAATACCTTCCTCGATTGCACCACTCAATTATTGTAGGAATTATGTGGTGAAGGGTGCAACAGTGTTAGGCTCATTCTACCATGAGACTTGTTAAAAGTCGTACGATTATAGATTATAGCATTTTAGTTTTATTTATGTTCCCGTAACATTCATCTTTTGCGTCATGGATCATTACTCCTCTCTCTTTTCTTAATCATCATTTTAAGAATATTTGAAACTTATGTTCATATTTAATATTTTTTTTGGTCAGCACTTATATAGGATTATGTGCTAACAATTTTATAGGTGTAGATAATTTAAGTGGATGTTGAGTTTATGAAATTGAATTGATTATAAAAACAGTGCTTCACTTTTTCTTTTAATTTTAGTTGAGGATTAAGATAGAGTAAAAAAAATCATTACCTCCATGTATTTTAAGTAAATTTCGTGTATCCTCTAAATTTAAAATAAAAATTTATTTTTTATGTTTACAATAATATTTTTTCTAACTTTTATTTTTTATGTTTACAATAAAAATTTATGACTTCTTTTAACTTTTAAATGAACATCCACCTTCCTATATTTTTTAATAAATAAAACTGATTTTTCTCATATTTTTAAGAAAACGACATTTTTATTTTAAAAATAATAATTAAAACAAATAAAAATTATAAAACTTAAAACTTAAAACTTGAAAATATAAAAACAAAATAATTTTCAATAAATAAATAATTTTCATAAATAAAATAAGGAAGTAAGTATTTTTAAGAACATAAACAATGTTTCAAACTTAAGTTGGAGAGATAACATTGTTAAAGTCAATCACTTTAAGGTATTTTTTGTTTTGAAAGTCAGTGTTTCGTCACAGTTTTATCTTTAAAATACGTATCGGTAAATGATGAAGTATTTAAACTACCTTTAGCCTCGACTTATGAATAATGTGAGACTATATTGATGATATCTGAACATTATATATTCATACCAATTTTTTACACTCTTTTAAAAAAAATAAAAGAAAATATCCTATTTTATAAAATAAAATAATAATTTTGGAGTATTGGGAGAAGAGTAATATTATTACAAATGATAAAAACATTTTGTAACAACATATACTTATAAGTAATTATAAGTAATGCATGTTATGGATTAAATTTTAGCGGTTTGATATGCAGCTACACCTAAAAGCCGTTGTACAACAAATTCGAAGGCTTTAAGAAGCAAATGTATATAAAGTGTAACGATATTACATTCTTATTATTTGAGACAGAGAGAGTTGTTTAAGATATATTAATTAGAAATCAAAATATTTTAAAATAAATAAATAAATAGAGGTAGATTTTATTTTATAAGTTAATTTTATAAAATTAAGTTAAATTGATAAATGGTAAAGAACCAAGAAGTGTTTGGGTACCTAAACTATCAAATTAGTTAAATGTATTTAATTATATATATAAACTAAAATTAGAAAAAGTTGCATAGTTATGGTACCTCAAGATAGAACAACCATCAAACTTTACTTTTTTAAGAGTTTTATACTTCGCAAATACTCAAAGTTTTATAACTGAATAATACCAATAGGAGTGAGAATGGATTTTCAATGGTAAGAACGGATTGTTCTTATAATGAAAAATACAAAGTAAGAAAATCCATATATTTTTTTTTCATTCAAACTTTGTTTTATCTTTCGTCATCATTAACATTATTATTATTCTTATACAAACTTTTATTTTATTTATATAATATTTCTTTTGGTGAAAATTACAACCATCGTCAAACTTCTTTTAAAAACTGCATGTTATGGTACGCCCTGTTTTAAAACATGACTTATATAACATTTACAACAAAGATAAATTTTAAATATATAAAGAATATTTTTTTTTAAATAAGTTATATATATTATTTAGTTTTATTTGATTAAAATTCAGTTATTTAATTCTCTATAAGTTTAAAAAATAATTAAGATACTTATACTCTCAGATTTAAGAAGATAAGAAAGTGATGATCAAATTCAGTCTATTCATGGATTAGTTCATTATTTATTAAGGATTTAATCTCTTGTAATAATAATGATAATAATAAAAATAAAATAAAATAAATAATAAGAATATAAAATTACATACAAATTTGAATTGCTCTTTACGAGTGAATGTATATGATTAAATTCATGCATTTTAGTTGACAATTATTTAATTGTAATTTATCATATATCTCCTATGTAAATATTATGGTGTGAATGATATATATCTAGTTATATATGATAATTATCTTTAAATTAGCTCAACCCTATAATTATATAAACTATTATAAGCATATTTATATGACATCACGAGTATGAAACAACATAAAAAAACAAATATTTCTATTTTCTTTAGAACTAAATATTTACATATTATTTTCAAAACACAATATTCCAATGTTTATACACTACAAGAAAATCTTGAAATAAAAACGAAATTGTAGAAATCAAAATAATTAGTTGCAATAGTAACTAAATTAGAGACCATTTTAAAAAAAAAATTGTTTCTAAATTAGTTTCTATTATTGTTAAATAGTTTCTAAATTGGTATCTAATTAACAACTAAGGTTTTAACTACAAATTATTTAGTTTCTAAATTTGGTAGCAAAAACCTTGGTTGCTAATTAAATACCAATTTAAAAACTATTTAACAATAATAGGAACTAATTTATAAACATTTTTTTAGTTTCTAAAATGGTATCTAGTTCAGTTACTATTGCAACTAATTATTTTTGTCTTTAAAAATTGGTTTCTATTATGATTTTTTTTATTAGTGATAATATATGTTATATATAATGGGATGTTACTATTTATAATATAGAAATGGTATGTCAAAACACATTTAATTATATATATATATATATATATATATAAAGTGGTGTTTCAAAACACATAAAAAAGTCATTCTAAAGCATATATGCCAAAAACAATTAATACACAAAATTCTTATATTTGTATATTTTAAAATTTATTTATATCTTGATAAATTTTAGAAAGAACTTTCCTAAATTTATTTAAAAAAATTCTGAAATGATTATATAATTATTATTGATATCGTGTTCTCAATTATGACCAGTATAATCATAATTAATATTAAGAAATATTATAATAAATTCACTTCATTTTACTTATATTTTCATTATTCAGAAGATAGTGTAAAAAAATTAATAATTTAAACATTGATCATGTTCTGGACCAATTACACATAACTGTTAATTGACATTCAAACCACTTGACCAACATCCAATGGCATATTTTACTCTCTCAACTTACACTTTTAAGGTTTTTTCTTTGGCATGTGGCAACCTTATAGAATATAAAGTTAAATCATGCTAGCTCAAGTCAATCAAAATGTTGTTTTCACAATCTTTTCTTGCATTGTAACTTAATTTTGTCTTTCTAGAATTAACTTGGAAGATCACCCAATATATAATAAAAAAGAATTTGAAAAAAGTTTGGATTGAAGTAAATAGAGAAATGTCTTTTTAAAAACCATGTTTGTTTCTATTAGGAAAACCAGGGTTAAGTATTGGTAATCTGATAGAAAACAGATTAAAAAATTGAAGTTAACCTAATTCAGTTCTTAATTGTAATATTTTCATTTTACTTTAACTTTATACAATTTATTTATTTTATTTTATAATAGTAGTAAAAAGTATAATTAAAAGAATAGAGAATTAAAATGAAACAATCATAAGTTTAAAAATGAATTTACCATAAAGTATAAAGTGTTGTATGGTTTACTATGGGCAAATCTGGAGACACAGAAAACAGCTACTTTCTTCATCATCTTTCCAACTCTGCAACCCTACAAATTTAACTATGTTCCTTTTAATGATTTATCTGGTTTTCCTTTGCAATGAAACTTTCTCTAACCTACCTACACCACCTATCATAATTATGTATATATACTTTCTTTGCTGGAATACTAAAACTCCAACCATAGGTGTTGTCCTCAACTTTTCCTCCTTCACTCAAACCTAAACCCTAAAAAGGCAAATAATAAAGGCTTAAACATGTTTACCTGAAGAACATGTTTGAATTTCAATTTATGTTCAATTCAACTTTTGTAAAATTATTTAACCCCAACTTCAAAATTAATTTATATACATGCATTTTCTTCTTTGTTTTTGGTTGATCATTTCATCCAACTTTTTAAGAAGCCTCTTGCTCTCTTATTGGTATAACATTTATCAAACATTTGAACAATAAACAAAAAAAAGGATGATAATAAACAATAAACAATAAATCTCTTTTCAAGATAAATGAATCAACTTCGTCATTCTTTCAAAGTATGCAGGGGATTTTGTTAAATCTAAACAAATATAATCTAATATTCTTTTGGACAAAGCTTATCATAATACTCTTGCATTAGCTTCAAACAGCATTCATCAATATCTCTACCTCTACTAGAGCCTTATCTTTCAACTGAAAATTACAGATGTTTCAAATTCATGTTATTCCAGATATTCTATAGAGAACTAAAGTTCACTCATGCTTTAGATTTAATATATAAAATAATATTTTTTAAAAAAAATTAATTTTTATTTAATGATTTTTTTGAAAAAAAGTATTAACATAACTGAATATTTATAGTTTATTAATTTAAAGTAAAATTCAAACATTCTACCTAAGTATAACATCCATTGCCAAATATAATTAAACTAAATAGGTCACACCGTCAATTGATTTTACAAGCACAGTTGTCATGATGCCAGCTGCAAATCCAAAAGAAAGTTAAAAACTTTGCATTCCCACCAGAAACTTTGATAAAAAATCACTTATAGAAAACTTGACTTAATAATGAGAGAGTAAAAGTTGCCTTCTTCTCTTTAAACTCGTCTCGAAAATTGAATCAATAAAACTTGGAGTAGTTTGCAAATATGTGATAAACAATTACTTCATCTCACCTGTTCTACGGAACTTTACAGCCAATAATCAGAAACAGCAACAATGTACTCCATCACTTTTTTATATACTAGGTCAAATTTACCTAGATTTCACTGACCATGTGAGTCCCGTTTTCTATCGTGTTCTCCTTAATTAATTTATGTTCTCTAAAGAAAGGAGATGTTATTTAGAAAATTGAATCTTCAATATTATATTATTTTATAGTGTTGAAAATATTTATGGTATGCGGGCACATATTGTTGGAAATTAAATTTGATTTGGCGTTTGGGTAGGGAAGTCATAAATCATGAGAGATGACAGTTGTAGAAGGGAGAGCATTCTCCATAACCTAAACTTGTTGTGAAATTAATTAGCGATAACCTAATATGTAATTAACGTAGCCAAACTTTGGAATGAGATCAGCACAAAATAGAAGAAATATGGAATGGACGAAACAAAAACAACATGTTCCAAAGTCGAAACTAACCCATAATCAGGTTCGGTTCCTCACTCCTCACATTTCCCATGGTGGTCGTCATGGTACCATTTATTCGTACCACCTTCCCAATACCCATCTACCTTCTTTGGGAACTCCTGCACATCATCACTGCAACTGCACATTTCTGCACTCTCCATGAACAAACAATGTTTACACAACGAGAGTTATGAAACATCTATTCTTCAAATTAATTTGAATTGAGTCACATTGACTGAGGCTAGGCTGGTTTGAGGACCCATTTGTAGACCACACTACTCATATGTGACGATGAGTCGAAGCCAAATTGATATGATTTTTCTGGTGGTGTTATTATTACAGTACGACCAGGCTTGTTACAGCTGTAAACAATTCCACAACCTAACAAACAAACAGTACTCACCCAAACCCCAATACCCCCACCTGCTCACTCTGACTCGTTTTTGTTGGGTCCAGCATGCCCTGTGCTTTCTATGCCATTTTGTACACTCCTTACGTGATTCTTCACCTACACCACGCACAAAATGGGATATTTCATTGGCTCAACCAAGATTTCTTCTTCAATTCTCCATTCTCTTCAACATTCATCCCTTTGGTGTCTATTTATTGTCCACGTCCCAGTCTCACCCTCCATCAAATTATTGTTATCTTTACTTAATTATATATACATAGTGGTATTAAATATAATAGCCTCAACTTTCTTTCAGCTTGCAGGAATTGGGTCCATATGAAAAAGTCCAAAACCAGGAAAGAACACATTACATGCATAATTATATTTCTTTGTCCCATCTCTTTGGAATTTAACCATATAACAAATGCCTGAGGATCGGATAAGGATAAGGTTACTCGTCAACCCATTCAATCATAACTTGTTTAACCCCTTTCATCCCAAATAGATCTATTTCGTCGTTTCTTTCATTTCACTATCCTTCTCAAATTCATTCATAATCTCACCTCATTCCTGCTTTCTGTTTCTTATGCTGTCCACTACCACCTTCTACTTTTGTCGCAACACACCCCATCTTTATCTTCATTGCATAATAATACACACAATCACATTACTTTCATTAAATGAAAATATATTACGTCCAGTATAAATTAATTCCTCATGGCAGTTAGTATATGTCCCAGTCTTCACACCAATGTTACTGTTCTTCAATAATTTCATTTCTTAACCAACAATTTGTTGGTTTAAGTTAAAAAGATACCAATTTCTGAAATAAAAAAAACTCTGACTTAAGTTTGTCAAAAAAAAGTTTAATTGAAACTAAATTAATCAAAACAAAATTTTCTTGTAGAGCTTAATCGTTGACCGTGTGAATAAAATAAATAAATAAATAATTTTCATGACCTAAATAACTTGATGTCGTAAGAAGAATGAAAAGGTCTACAAAAATGTATTCTCATGCTGCGACATGCGATTTTGCAGTCAAAACATAAAATGGGACTCTCGTGTTAATAATATGAGGAGACAGAATAAAAGGGAATAGGAATGAATATCCATAATGACTTGGTCCAACTCTCCAGAATCCAATAGTTTCCATTGTTCCTAAAACAACTCTACAATGTCCAAAATTTTATATTACTTTTTTTTTTTCCTTGTGATAAAGCTGTTTATGTACAAACCAACGAGATCACCGAAGCATATATTCTCTTCAGAAACTATCCTACTCCGGAATGGAACTCAACAACGCCGCAAACCTCCCCTTACCGGCGGAGGCGGGGGTCCTACCTCTCCTATGTACAGTTCCAGCGCCGACAGCGAGTGCGGGAGAAACACGCTTAGGATTAGAGTCATATTCGTTAGATAACAAAATCTGTTTGCGGCGAGAGCCGCATTTGTCGGCGGTTTTCATGAGCGCGGAGCTGGCCTTGACGGCCAATGCGGCCATCTCGTGAGGCTGCAAGCGGTGCTTCAAGCGACTGAGGGGAAGCGCGAAATAGAGCTGACCGGGTTGAAGGACCTGGTCCTCGTCGATGGCCGAAACGACGTCGTCAAAGTCCATTTCGTCGGAGTTGCATATGAAGCACGCGGGGTACTTCTGCAACAAGAAGGATACCTTGACCGGATACGAGAACTCCTGCAACTTTCCGTCTTGAAGAATAAGCTTGGCCGTGGCAACCTGCGTTGAATCGGAGGAGTTGCAGTTTCCCATTGAGGTGACTGAGTGAGCACGGTGGGTGTGACTCGGTGAGAGCGGAATCGGGAATTGGGGTGATTTGTTGTTTGGAGAAAGAGGGAAAAGAAAGGAGAATATATATATAGGAAGCGAAATGGAGTACTATGCCATGTCGGATCCGGAATTAATTTAATTATGCAATTCTGGAACAGTGGGAATGGCTTTCCAGGCTGTAAGTTGGTGCTGACAGGTTGTAGTACTTGCTCGCATTAGTGTGCCAAACTGACCCTATTCTCCAGATCCTCAATATATTTACCACTCATGCCACTGCCTTTGTTTTGGCTCAGTTTGAATCGAAAGCAAGTTGAATAAAAATGTGAGGGGCAACCACATCACGTGAAATCTCGTGGGGGCGGTGTTTTTTCACCCTCACTTACTCACCAAACCTTCCATAATCTTCCCCCTTTTCAGCTTAATCCTGGGACGCCAAAAATTAATGTAACAAAGACAGGATGCTAAAGTTTGCCATATTCAGAAATGCCATATGCTAAATGTTGCTCCCATTCACACGCCTCCAACCAAAATTAATCACTCAAATTTTTCATTAGTGAAGAATCACATCATTACTTCATCGTAAATAAACTGTATAGAAGGGGACTCAGATGTGTATGATGCATCGCACGTCATTGCTTTCGACAGGAGGATAATCCTAAATAAACTATGCATCGTGTTTTTCTTATTTTATTTCTTTTGTCGTTTGCTATTGTTCCAACACGTGAAAATAAATCTCTGCCTCTCTCGCTAGTCGCTGTGTGCATTATGACCACTTTATTTCATAATGACGATGTTGAGAGATTTGGCAGACCGACTTTAGTGTTCTGTTTTTCTTCGGTGTTAAAAAACAAAACAGTTCGTGGTAAAAGGAAAGAGATCCCCGCTTTTTGCGATTTCATGCTGAAAATTAGACACCACTTGGTCCATATTACTACTACTACTACCTCGTGCCTAATGTAGATTTGAGTGCCATCTTCATTCACCAATACGTAATTTCATGGTCGATGAAGTTGCACAGTATCAAAAGCTGTGTGTAACATATAATTGGAATACCCAAGTGTGTGGAGATTGGCGTGAGAAAAAGACGTGGCAGGTGGAGAAGTGTATGGTGCCTCGCTGCAAGGCAGCTAGGAAGCCACGTGGAGGAAAAAGCATTGAGAATCGTAAATCAGACAAATAAAACAATAATATCAATAATTGATAATAAAGTGTAACATAAAAAAAAATTTAAAATTGATAAACAACAAAGTAAGATTGCAGAAGCAGAAACACTCCGACAGAATCTGGCGTAAGATGATCTCGGTTGAACCCCCAGGCCCCAACCCCCCTGCAGCTTCACCAGGCACCATAACCCATTCCTGCTACTATTTTTGCTCCTTTATCAGGATCCAATATTTTTTATTTTATGTAAAAGTAATTAACCTGTGTTGTTATTATGTTTTATTTTTCATAGTGACAGCAAACATGCTACAGTAGTTAAGAATAACAACTACCTTCATTCATTTACTTGACTATTTCTTGAATGTTATGCTTAATCTAATCAAGAAATTCTTCTCAACGAAGTAAAGGAAAGTACATTGGTGCCTCCTTTTATGTTGGTCTCGGTGGGGATCTAAAGCGAAATGATCTTTTTCCAATGTATGTGAGTAAATTGGAGGTCCATGATGTTGTTCAAAAGGACTTGTCTTTCTCTTCCTTTACAATATTTGGTTGTTATGTTAATAATTATGCTCTTCACATGACCCACTCTCAAACCATACTATGAAGCTTCTTCACTAATTCCCTTCCCCACTCAATCATGCTCTATATCGTGAAACAAGGTCCACTTCAAATACTTTCCATTTTCTTTTTCAAAATCCTATTCCTTTTACACCTTTTTCAAAACTGTGACCCCATAATAAATTCGTTGATTTATTAGTTTTTTACTTTTTTTTAATATGTTAAGTTCACAATTACATCGGGTTTTAAATTTGATTTCAATCTTTTCATTAAAAATATTCATTCTTCTAAAAAAGTATTGCGATAGAAGGATTATTATTAAGAATAGACTCTAAACCTAACTCAATCCCATAAAATCGACTCATAAGGTTAAGCTTTGCACCCACTTATATACAATGAAATGTTCTAATCTCTAGTCGACGTGAGATTCCAACAGATCCAACAATTATTATCAATTGAAGTTTTATCTTAATTCTCTTATGTTTTTAAATTTTATTATTTTATATTACTCTTAGTTCCTTCTTTATTTTTCTTTTGTGCACCACTCTAACATTGTATTTGGAAGGTGAGAAGAAAAGAAAGAAGAAGAAACAAGTACGTGTTAATTTAATGAATTACTTAACATGGAGTTAACCAATTATGGAAAAACATAACAAATTAAGGGTGCATTGTTGCGTGTGAGTTTTTACATTGATTAAATAAGATTTAATATGTACTTCAACAATTAACATAAATACACGTAGCATGATTAATTATACTTTCAACTAATAAAGCTTTGTAAAAACTCTTTAGAAAACCAACCATAAATATACATGAATAGTAAGTTTCCTTTTTTTTTTTTTCACTAGACTCGAAGAAAAAATTCTACACCACAGGTCTCGATTTTTTATTTTCTAGATTTCATTCACAGTTCTCTTCCATCCCATCACAACAAACAGAAGTGGAAGAATTTGTTGCGTCTTTTCTCTTTCTTTGCAAGGAATTTCATGCGTTACAACTATACTGTAACTGAGACTGTGATATTATTTTAGGTGAAAAGAGAATCCAATCAATAATTGTGAAAAGGCATTGTGTATTTTTTTTATTCTTGAAAATGACTTGTACTTGCTGATAATGTCCCAGTCACCATAATCTTAGTTTATATTGAAACTGCTCTGTACATTGATTGAACTCTTCTATTTTAGAGCTTATAACGATATATTGCAATTTCTTATTCTGAGCTTAAACGTGGTTCACAAATTACTAAAAGTACACATTTGAGCAAAATCCATTTCCAGTGTTCCTTTCACCATTTACAAAGTTTGAAGGTTGAATTGGAAGTATTGTGGCACGTTTCCGGCATGAATTAATAATGGTGGGGGAGTGAGAGAAGAATCAATAGCCACACAAAATTTATAAAGGACAAATGCTACCTACCTCAATTATTTAACATTTAATATCATTTAATGAAGTTAACTGACTTTAGAGATTCTTTTAAATGATTTTTTTTAATTTTAATTTCTTATTTTTTAAATTAAATAATATTGTATTACGTTAAATTACATTTTCCTATCATTTTTTCAAATGAATATGCTATTTGTTGATGATTTTGAGATGACAACATTGCCTTGGTCCATTTTTATATATTCTCATTGATTTCCTTTTGAATGTAACTAAGTTTTTTTATCAGCATGAATGTAATTAAGTATTTTAACATGAGGTTAGATATACACATTTTAGGTTTTTTACATACTCTTGTATTGAGTTTTACTCTTGTGTTGAGTTTTATAAGAAAATTGTAGGTAAGAAAATTTTTTTATTTTTATTTTTTTTATATGTGTTTACATCACTTTATGTGTAGGAAATATATACGGATGTATGGAGACTTTCAAAGACATTCTAAATTTTGCTGGGAATTTTCTGGAGATCTTCTTCAGCTTCCTCCCTAGCTATTATACATGCAATTAGATTCTTATATTGTTTTTTAGAGCTCCTTAATGATTAATGTAACACATATTTTCCACTAAGTGTTTTCTCATTTATTTAACGCGTTCATAATTGAATGCTTGATTAAGATTCAACTATAAACTTAGAAAACTGGCGGTTTGATTGGAGAAAATCACTCCTTACGTATGTCCTAAATATAGGAAATCTTAAACTATATGTTTGCCCACAGTTTAAGAAACTGGTGAAATATTTATTTTATATCTCTGAAAATTCCTCAATTAATTAAGAGACACATTTTATTAAATGTCTGGCTTACAGATATTTTTAAGAGTTAAAATATTAAGCAAACAATAATATTTGATAATCTTGAATATAGAATCATGTACCTGAAGGATATGTATTGTGTGTTCCAACAAAAAATCTTTGAAGACATTTTAAAATGGTCCTTAACATAATTTTGTTTTTAGCTTTTGGCGAAATATATTTGATAACAGCACTGAATAATTTGGTTTTGTCTTTTGGTTTGGTTTATTATTTGGCGACGGTGGTCTTAGAAGGGTGTTAGCTAGAGATCCATGGAAGTACCTTTAGTATGTGATTGGTCATGTGCGAAGGATGCATTGAATGAAGGAATATAAATTATAATGCATGGTTTCGCAGATTTCATATCGATGTGTTGGGGCATTTGTACTCATTTTGTACTCTTCAATTGACCATTTTAAAAAGTCTCCTATATTTTGAGAGGTCAAAATTTGTGCACGCCAACGAATCGAATATCCCAAAACATATAAAAAAGGCATATAAAAATTGTCATAATGTCATGGGACTTAAAAATCTAATACACTGAAACAACAAAGATTAGTATTGTTGTTTATGGTATGCTTTTAAGTCCAAATACAAAACACTCCACATTATCATGCTTAATTTGTGGTTGCCGACACTTGGGTGCTTCCAAATCCAACTAATTTGGTCCTGCTGCATAAATATACTGCAATATTATATACACTTATTATTGGACAGGAGGATTTTTTTAGGGTTCCTTTTGATTTATAAGTATATGAATGTTGAAGACTTGAAGCTCCCTCCCATGCTACTTTAAATAATCATTGGTTTGGTATGAGTAAAGAGTCCCGATATTTGAACAACGTCACAGAGTTGCTCCACGTACAACCGTGACAAAATTAATGATATTTTATTTGTAATGGTGGGATCTGCGAAAATATTTTGAAAATATTTAACATTTGGGTGGAAGGGTTATAATGTGAAATTAGAGTATAACAAATTGAGACTATGTTTAGTTGTATTGTTTTTCAGTTTGTTTCTTCTTTTGTGGTCTTCTTCATATTCGTATCTTTTGCTATTCTTTTTTATTTTTCAGTGACTTATTGTTGTCGTTCAGTTCTCTAGTATTGTGCGTATACTCTTCCACCTTCTTCTCAAGCTTTCTTCTCTACCTTCTCTTCTACCGTTCATCACTTGTGCATCTCTCTTTATGGTGGTTGGGTTTAAGGATTAGTGACCAAATGTAATACATTTTCTATTAATTTCTTTATTAAATGAAACATTCATGTTGTGTGATTTGTGTTGTGCGATCCGTGTTATTTGCCATGTGTTGAGTCTTGTATGGGCCAAAGTCAATTTCTTGCACACACACTTAAGACAATCTATTTTAGTATTTCATGTTGTGGTTACTTGGTGACTCTATATTTGACTGTTATGTTAATGTAGTATTTTATTTCATAGTAGTATGTTAGGATACACAAAGAAGGGAATTGGATAGAATTAGAATATACAAAGAAGTAGGGAAAAAGTGAGTTAAATAAGGGTTTTAGAGGCCAAATGTGTAGGACAGTGTCAAGTAAGCACAAAATTCACTCAACTTAGATGGTGGTAGTATGTGGTGACCCTAATAGTAATATGTGGTGACCCACATTACACTCACATTGCAGGACATATTACACATATTAATTTTGCTGTTATGAAAGTCATCCCAGCCAGATACATGCTTACAAACCAGATCTAACAAACATAATAAACAAAATTCAAGAACTCATAAATCCAGATAGGTGTGTTTGCTCCTTTTATATGTAAAATTTGGTGACCCATCTCTGATCATTTGCTCAACACTAACCGCACTTCTCAATAAACCTGCAACATGCTCTTTAACATTCCTTCATTCTACACAGGTAAAGGAGAAAAACAATATCGTCTTTTTAATAATATGCAATAAGATAGTTTCTCCCTCTTTACCTACCATTCCTCTCACTCCAATTTCGCACCATTATTGAGAGAATATTGAAGTTGCTTTATAGTTTTGTTTTAAACTAACTTGCATTGCCACCACTTTTTCACAACTAAACAGCTATTAACCATCCAAATTGAACTTCTACATTCGGTGTTTCTCTATCTTCATCTTTAACAAGTCTTGTAATCATCATGCACCTCTCAACCTCACATTTTCATAATGTTCCTTCTTATGAAGAATTTTAACCTTATGGTTCCAATGCCAACTATCAACTCGTAATTTCTTCACATCTTAAAAGTTGAGATGAAACACCTTTCTCCCAAAAATTATCGATCTCTTCTTTATTCGTAAATCACTAGATACAAATAGGGGGAGTACTCACTTTCTTTTCCACGGAAATAGCCGGAAACAAACACAGCTTAAAGGAAGTTTCCTAATATCATGATGGCTTATAGTTTATATATGAAAAAAAGTTAACCTTTTTGTTTGTTTTTTTCAACAGAAGATATCATTGGAATTGGAAGGGAATGTAATTTTGAAAAAATATATTTTTTAAATCTCACACAACTTTGATGTGAAAGTTTTAACAAAATAAAATATAATAAAAATAAATTTATAATTAAATAATATAAAAAATAATTAAAATAATAGTATTAAGAGTTGTTTATAGAAGTAGAAAAAATATAAATTATCAATATATCATGTTTTTTTTTATTTTACGATGTTACTATTCCATCCATCAAACTTGTTGCTGAATTACTGAAGATTGCCAGAGCAGTATATGTGCTCCACATCAAAAGATTTACAGAGATGAACAGACTTTAGATGATCCATTAATTGATCCAGCATGGAGTATATACTGGCTGAAGTATGATGTCTTTTGTCATCCACCATGAATTGATGGCAACAGCCATCAATTTCAATGCAGCTAATCGCTTTACACTTCTGTATCCCACCGTCATCCATTATTTTCCTGATCTTTCTCATGTCATCCCATCTTTGAGACTCCGAATACATGTTTGAGAGAAGCACATAAAGCCCAGAGTCATATCGTCCCAACTCCAGCAACTGCTTCATGATTTGCTTTGCAATCTCCAGATTTCCATAGGTCCTGCAAGCACCAAGCAGAGCACCCCAAACGACAACGTCAGGTTTAACAGGCATCTTTTGTATCAGGGTCATTGCTTCTCCTATGAATCCCCCACGCCCTAAAAGATCAACCATGCATGCATAATGTGCAACATTAGGAGAAATCCCGAATGTAGAACTCATTGTGTCAAAGTAATATCGCCCCATGTCCACAAGACCACTGTGACTACAAGCTGAAAGTAACCCTGTGAAGGTAATCTCATCGGGACACAGCCCACTAGCTTGCATCCTCCTGAAGTTCTCAATTGCCTCTTCTCCAAAACCATGCAAAGCAAGTGCCCCAATAATAACGTTCCATGACACCACATTCTTCTCAGGCATCCCAAAGAAGATGTCCATAGCAGTATCAAGAGCACCACATTTTGCATACATGTCTATTAGGGAGTTACAAAGCGTCACACTCACTGTAATATTATTACCACAGATGTAATTGTGGGCTTGTTTTCCCAATGCCAGATCACCCATGTGACTGCAGCATGAAAGAATATTAACAAGAGTACCATCGTCAGGAATCACACCTGAAATACACATCCTGTAGAAAAGTTGCATAGCTTCCGTGTAAAGCCCTTCCTGAACATGGCACCAAATTATTGAATTCCAAGAAACCACGTTCTTCACTGGCATCTGATTAAACATTTGCACAGCGTTATCAATAAGACCATGATTAGCATAAGCATTCACCATACATGTCCAAGAGACAACGTTTTTATCAAGCATTCGATCAAAAACACGTTTAGCATATTGCAAATTCCCGCACTTGCCATACATATCTATCAGGGCATTGGTCACAATTGAATCAATTTGAACATCAGTAGTAATGATATAAAGATGGACAAATCTTCCCAAATCCAAATTACCATTCTTTGAGGAAACAGAAAGCAAGCTAACAAAGGTGAACACGTCAGGCTGTACTCCCTGATGTTGCATTTCTTCCAACAACATAACTGCACCATGACAATGGCCAATTTTAGAATACCCCGCTATCATAGAATTCCAGGATACCAGAGTCCTGTCAGAAATGTCATCAAACACTTGCCGTGCACTTGGTATTAGACGGCAAGCAACATAGACAGCCAAAATTGAGTTTTGCACACAGGCTTTATACCCCATTCCGAGCTTAATGGCCTGAGCATGAACAATAACAGCTTCCCAGTAGAAGGGTTTGGCAGCACAAGCTTTGAAAACAAAGGGGAAGGTGAATTGGTTTGGCATAAGGCCCGCCCTTACCATTTGGCGGTAGAGCAACAAAGAGTTTATTGAGTCATCGATATTCGAATAGCCCCTTATTAAATGATTGTACATAAATTTATTGGGTTGGGGAATTTGATCGAACAGGAGGTGTGCATAACGGAGATCTCCCTCTTGAACGCAAAGGGAGACTAGCTTGCCTAGGGTGACAACTTGGGCAGCAAGTCCATGGAGAATGAGCTGGGCATGTACAATCTTGAGTTGTCTCAAGGAGGAACTTTGATCCAGGAGATGGTGAAGGGTTTGGTGAGTGGGTGACTTCAACTTGTGCCATATGGTTTTGCTGATTTGTGTTTGTAGAGAGCCAACGCAAAAAAGGCGGGAACCAATGGTCGCGGGTTTCAGTTTCAGAGTGGATAACATGAAATAGAAGTATCAAACCTAGTACTACCCGAGGTTCTTGTATCAATCCTATGTATTCATTTTTCTGTTTTTAATTCAAAAATATTGTATTGTTCCAGTTTGGTCTCATTTCATGTGTCAGCTTTGTTTTGAACTTCTAAATTTTAAAAGCCGTGTAAAACAAACCCCACATTTCAAAAACAATTAAAAAAACACATAATTATTTCTCTGGGAAAACAAGGAGTAGTTCAAATTGCTACACTAAACTGATTAATCATGTAAAATCAAGATTAATAACTCTTAAGTAACTGCAAATGCTTGTTTCATCTATTGCATAATGAAAGCAATTACAAATTCTACCTGTCAGGAGTAAATATTGTTTTCGAAACGTAATACCATTTAAAACTAAATTATAAAATAAGAATTAATTATTATTCATACACAATCATAGTTGAATAAATTGATTATTGCAATATTTGTTATAACTTTTTCATGTTTCAAGCGTAAAAGGAGCAGGGCTAAATGTTTACTATACATACATAAAAATGTATGGACGAAGTGAATACTAAAATGTTCATACAAGGTGCGTTTTGCCATCAGTTCCCTTAAAAATTCATAGTTAATTACTTGTATTTGTACATTATAAGTGAGTAATATCTCACTCATCATGAATAATTCTCCTGAGAATCAACCGAATCTTACTTTTTATATATTTTACTAAACTATGAAGTAAGAACAATAGAAAGATTTAATATGAAAATAATATAATTCAATAATTTGTTAAATATTTAAATTTTAGGATTATATTCATTTTAATTTCCTCATTAATTAATATGGTGACCAAATTTTTTCGTAATCAATATAAATAATAATGTCAATTTTCTTAAAAAAAATAGCTTTAATATGAACCCAACACAATAATTTTAAAACTCAATAAAATCCTATTCACAAATTTCTTTTTCTTTTTTTTTCTTATTCTTAAAATCATGTAATAGGAGATAATGTTTTATAAAAATAAACAGGTCACATACAAGTTGAGTTGCGATGAAAATATTACTCAAAAAATGAACTTAGGTGAATAGCACCATAGAACCTCTCTCTCTCTTTACCTTTTATCATTCTTCTACTGATTCATGTTTATCAAGCAAATTCAGTTGCTGTATCGCCAAAATGCTTATAAGACTCAATAGTTTAATCGTAACAGTTTAATAACACAATATATAGTATATAAAGTGCGGAAGGTTCAGTCTAAAATCAGGTTTCAGCTTTACTTTTCTCCATTCTTTTCTAAAACAGAGAGCAGAGGTTGAAATGAGTTTTCTCGTGTCGTGAATCCACCAATCATTCCAAGTAGGAAACTAATAACACCATATTCAAATATTCAGGATAAGAGCACAAATACGAACACTGATACCACATGGACACGGATATAGAGATATATATGTAAAATTTCTAAAATATAGGATACGGGGACACAAATATATATATTATATAATTTTAAATTATATAAATTAACAATAAAAATTTATGTGGATAAATATGTTTCAGATTATTTGTTGGAGTAGAAAGATGTTTTTCATAGTTCACAAGAATTTGTTTCTTATTTTTATAATCATAATAATAATTTATACATTAAAATTTGAATTTTGAAAAAAATAATTTATTTTTTCTTTTTAAAATTGTGTTAAAACCGTTCTAAAATTATCAAAAATTTAACAAATACTTTTTGAATTAGACACTTCTCGAATACGTGTCCTACAAGTGTCATGTGAGTGTCGGTGTCCGATACAAATATCGAATAATCGTACACGACACACCATTTATAAAAAGTGTCCAAACTTCATAGATGAAACACTGATTGAACCTCGGGTTTCATGAGAGACTGATCCAACCTTGGGTTTCATGAGAGACTCTCCAACATATCATTCCGTTTATGTTTGAGAAATAATCGCTTATTTTGCACAGCTTTGTAGAAAACGCCATTGTTTCCTACAACCTAAGCTAGGTTCCAACAAGAAGCACTCAGGGGCAACCAGAAACAGACATTGGTACAAGTGAGTATGAATGGTCGAAAAGGTAAAGAGAGATTTTAATTTTAGACATTATTATAATCGAAGTCGTTATAATATACACACAAGGTAATGCTCTGAGTGCTTCTTAACAAGTTACAAGAAAATAGAATTACAGCATAAAAAACATGTCTATGACTCAAGTTGAGCATACCAGACACCTTGGATCTTCACATCCTTAGGAGCTTTAGCCCCCAAATCAGTATCAGAAGGCTGAACACTCTCGAACACCCCAATAACCTCTCCAGTTTCTGGCTTGGTCTTGGTCACACTCAAGGTGATTTTCCCTTTGGAAGATGAAGCACTTTTGTTGTTCTCCTTCGCAAGTTCCTCCTCATCTCCTCTGCCACCAGCAGGCAGAGCAACAGCATTGTCATAACCGGTTGAGGCACCCCTTCCCTTGGGGTCCAAGAAAGAGGAACCTCGGTAAGAGGGAACAAGGAAGTCCCCACTGAAGCTTTCTGGCTTCCCAGTGGCCACCAACTGTTTGATGGTGAAGAGGAACGGCACACGCTCACCCCCGGGAAGCTGAACCGTCACAGCAGCATAGTCGATCCCGTCTTTCTCCTCGAATTTGACCGTTCCGTCAGGTGTAACCTCGAAGGGACCCTCGATCTCGTCGAGGGTGTAGGTGAGACGGGTCATGAGCTTGGTGTTCTGGAACTCGAGAGGGGCGTTCTTGGCCACACCCTCCGCCTTCACCGTGAAGGAAGTGGGTTCCAGACACAGCTTCTTGGCGTTGTATTTGCCTGGCTTGAAGGCGAACGATTCCACTCCGCCGTCGATGGTTGGGCACTGGTTAGCAGTTCCAGTTCCCTTCACTTCCAGATATGTCTTGCTCTGGATTTCGTCGAAGGTTAGCCTCTTTGGGACACCTTCTGCACTCGCTCCCTGAACATTCATTCACAAACACTTTTCCTTTATTACTTCTCATACTTCTTTCACTACTTGTATAATTTGGTTTGATTTGTTTGAATAAAAGTGCAGTAATTGAAGGTGGTAAGGGAGAAAGGGGAAGCAAGAAAAACATACAGAAACAAGGAGAGCTGAGGTGGCAAGAGCGAATCCTGCAAGTTTGGTGGCGTCGAGGCATTTCTGAGCCAAGTCTTTGAGATCAGAGTGAAGAGAGCAGGTGAGTTTTGGTGCAGAGGGTTCCAAGCCGAAAGCCTTAGAGATGCATTGAGTGGATTTGAGGTTGCGGGAGTTTAAAGGCACCTTGGTGGGTTGCATGAAGGTAGCTGCAGCTTGTAGTGAGGATGCCATTGATGCTGGTGCTAGGTGTATAGCCACCAAAGTGTTTGTGTTGAGATAGAAAGATTTGTAAGTGGTTTTTGTGAGTTATGGATGGCAGAGAATGGAGAGAAGTATTTGGTGGCTGTGGTGCGAGTAAGATTTCCGATAGGGTAAGACCAACTCTTATTGGATCACTCAAGCTAATGTCAATGCTTTCCTTGTTGCCACGTTCCAACCTTCTCAAATTTTTTTTTATTATTATTTATACAATAAATTTTCTTTAATCTTTTTTTTATTATTTATATAATAAATTTTCTTTACGCATTATATTAATTGTTGTTGCAAGTTCGGGTTCCTTTCATAAATTTTTGTAGTTTTCGTCTTCTCGTCCTTACAACTTTTGTATTCGACGTCTCTCCATCTTGCAAGTCCTTCTCCAAGAACGGCGAGATAGGTACTTGCGAAGGCACTCCGACGCTCAAGTTAGTCCAAGTACAATATGCCGATGAGTTAAGAGTGAAAAATTACCGCTGGGTCTCTAGTATTTATAACTTTGGGATCGGCCTCAACTATTATTTGTCTGCTCGTGGATTTCAGACGAGAACCCAATTGTACGTTAATCATAGTTTATACATAAACTAGTTTAATTACAGTTAATTATGTGTTTATTGTTTGTTCTTAAGTTTATGCAGCCTCTCGTTAATCCCGTAGTACATTAATTTTTATCAAAATCCATATTTCTTCGCTGATAAAAATATATCGTTCTTTAAGAACAAATTTTTATTTTACAAACTTCTTATTTTTAATTTATTTTGTTTGGTTCCTCAAATGGTGTTAAGGGTATACAGATAGATAAGTTCTTAAAGTTCAACATGAAGTGTACTCCAAAAACCTAATTTGGATAAACACGTTTTTTCTAAACCGTGATAGAGGTGCGTTGAGGCACAGGACTAACTCGGCCTATATATGTGTAAAAATGATTAGTAAACAGTAAATATTATTTAACACTTCTAAATATTATTTTTAGAATGAAATATAAGAGAGTAACTATTATTATAAGTAATATATGGAATCAAACACGAATCTCTTTCTCTCACTCAGAAACAGATATATCGTTAAGGTTTTTGCACATATATTGCGAAATCACTAATTACTTTTTATAAAATAGTTATTAAGTTTCATATTTTGTCTTTGTTATTTATAATGTAAATAAATACATAGTTGTTTCCACTCTTATGATGTCTCTCTAAAATAATTAAAGATTAGGTAAAAGGTAAATATATAATAAAGATTAGCTTGTCGCAACGGGTATTATTAGGTCCTTTCAATTTTGATAGAAAAATTATTTTGATTGGTTATACTTACTACAGTTAAAACTTGATTTTTAAATTGGATATACAAATGGGATTGAATATTTATGTATTAGTCCGTTTATCTTTTCATATTCGCCTCAATACTTATATTTCTTTCCGTTCTAAATTATTAAAAATCCTTTTAATTTTTTTTTATTCTTAATTTTTTGTAATTTATTTTCAAGTCATATATTTGATTATTTCTCCTCTTTTCTTTAACTATTTGACTTTTATCTAATCATTATTTATACTTATTTAATATTTATAAAAATAAAAGAAATTTTTAATATTTCACATTAGATAACAAAATATGTGTATCCTTTTGATATTGAATATTTCATTATACCATTTTTTTTGTGATTTTTACTTTTTATTAATTAATATTTAAAACTCTAAGGGGATGCTTATGAGTATACTTATTCTCCGATGGAAAAGGGGATAAGACAAAAAAATCATACTCATTGGGTATGAGGATGGAGATTAAACTTTTACTTTGAAGAATGAAGATGACATAGTCAAACTAGCACTCACCCTGCCTCTTTATCATTCATATTTCATAGAAAGTTTTAAAGTATGAAATCCTTCGATTTAGGAGTTTCATGAACTCTTTCTTTCCTCACCCTTGAACTAACAGCCACACAAGCATTTCCTCAAGCTTGACATACCTCATTTTGAGGGCTTTGAACTTATCTCGGTCGACAATCCATGCATGACAATCTATTGAAGCACTCCTACTAAACACCTTTAGTCTCAAATGATGCCCTAATTCAACTTATGGTCATTATACTGCAGAACATCGAAAGATATTTGACATACCGATCATTCAGCTCAACAAAACTAAGTTAGATCCACTAAGAAATGACTCTGCTTCCTAGCACGACGAAACGAATCCATAACAAAGATTCTTTATTCATAACCACTAATGTGTAGTATTTATAATTGATAAAATTACTTAATTGTTGCTTAATGTTAGAAATTTACCCTAATATGATGCGAAAATGGTCAAGATTACGCTTATGGTGCAGTATTAAAGTCGCTCACGCTAAAATGGCTCGCCCCAGCTAAAACAACACCGAAAGATCTAACATAAGCTAGATTGGCTCGCTTGAGCTAGATTTCATTAAATCAATTTTGGAATAGAGTTAAAAGAAAAAAAAAGTTGTACAGAAGTAAGAGATTAGAGAGATTACTGGGAGAAAATAAGAAAACTCGTTCTTAGGAGAAGAATTTGCTCAAATTAGTCCTTATTATGCAATCCAGATCAAGAATAGAGATCATGATTGGCTAAATGCTTTCAAACTTGAGATTGAATGTAATGTACTCAGATCAAATGTATTGTTGATGATATATATATATATATATATAAATATATATATATAAAATATTCTCTTTTCTACTTATTTTTTGTATTTTCGTTTCATGTTGTTGGATTATATTTGATCAATGGAAGCTTAAATTTAACTGGACAATATTTTTATGGATCCGAAATAGACAAAAAATATTTGATAACTTGTAATGCTAGAAATAAATTTCAGGTTATTATATGCATCAAAATTATGTTCATAAAGTTGATGATTTGTTAGATATTTGAGAAATTATCTTATGAATTTCAACATCAAGGTGAATGACTTCAAATTACAACATCAAGTTTCTACATTTATTTTCTATAATGAATTTTATATCAGAACATGTTAATTAAAATTGTTCCCTATGAATTCGACATCTATATTTTAAATAGTTCTATATTATAGTTGATTTGATATATTTGTCGGGAAAAATGATTATAACCAAAACAACTAATCACTTCCTAAGTAAGGGTAAAAGAGTATTACACCTTCATGGGTATGGAATAATCCATCTAAGAGGGAACAACTCAAGAAAAAATTATAAATAAGCAAGAGCCTTGGTATAAGTATAAGGTAATAATTCTTCGACAAACATTTGTAACCTAGACATATTCACCATTAACTTAAACATTGGATTATTTTTTGTAGGTTCACCCTCACTTAAGCATTGGATTATGTTTGTAGGTTCCACCTTCATTTCACCCAGAAAGTGAGAAATCAAATATTCCAAAAAATGAAGATCTTGAGAGAGGAAATTCAACTTTATAAGAAGAATGTTACTATTTAATTTATTATTGAGACAATATCTTAATGAAAGTGATCCCAAGTATGAATATATGACAATGGATTTGATTAGTGTTTATAAAATATATTATTTTATTATGTTTCTTACTTTATTCTGTTATTCTATGACTATATATTAACCATTGTATTCACGTTGAATAATAATAAAAATACTTTATTCTCTCTCATGCGCTTTTGTTCGTCATGCGTTCTTTTGTTAATATGGTAATCACAGTTTAGCTTCTTCCCATGTCTTCAATTTGTCGATCTTTCACTTCTTAGCATTTTTTCAAGACCATCTCTTACTAACTCAACAACATTGTTAATCTAGACTTTCTCAAAAAGTACAAGACAATCTTCTTGTGCCTTAGTTTGTTCTACCACACACATTTGGATCAAGTTGCAAGTGCACTTTGTTAGCAACACTTAAGAAGAACATGATCATGCATACTTATCTTAAGATATCAAGATGATTGTGTACTCCGTTTATGCAATTTGTGCTCCTATATCTTCCTCACATAGCATAGGATGTAAATGGTTATTCAAATTAAGATATAATTCTGAAATCTTTAAAAGATATCAAGCAACCAAAGATTTTCATCACTTTCAAAAAATGTTTAGTCCCGTTATCAAACCCATATTATTTTAATTCTTGTCCTTGGTACAAATTGGAACATTCATCAAATCAAATAGATGTGGTTAACACCTTTTACAATGATGAACTATTTTTTTATAGACTCATTTCTAAACTTAATGCATTTTCTAAGTGCATTTTCTTCTTTAAAAGAGATGGAAGAGATTCCAATACCAATTTTATCAAAGGCCACCAAAATGCTACATTTAAGGCAATCACTACAGTCATAGTCAAAGAGGAATCAAAGAAACATTTTTCCATGTCATCTAGTGTGAGATAGTTCTTCTTTTCCATTTCTAGTTAAAGCAGCATAGTTTAAATCTTTTTGTAAATGTGATGAAACATGCAAAGTGATACTTAAAAGACTAAACCTAAGTTTAATTAGAATAACCATTTCTAAGAGTCAAGCAGGTAAATTCTAAAATATTCCGTGTAGTTATCTAAAATTTACACCCATTAATCAATAGTAAATGATTGTTTCTAATTAAACTTAACGTATCCAATACAAGATTAAATAATCTGCGTGATAATCTTGGATTGTTCGAGCCAAAAGTATATTATAAGCTTCGGGTTATTTGAGCCAAAGAACATTGGCCTAATTTCAAAATAGTATTTTTTACCTTAACCCTACAACTTATTAATATTAGTACCAAAAATTAACATTACTGACTAACATTTTCAGTAATTTCATGACTCTTTAAAATAAGTTATACATTCATCAGGTGCCATTTTTGTTATTATGATTTTATTTATTCTAACTTCGATCTCATTCCCATCCTTATATATTCAAGAGCTGCAGAACATGCTAAATCATTACAATTCCAAATCAACTATCACTCAGTCAATGAGTTAGCTTAAGTGCATATTTAGATGAACATTAAAATCACGGAAGAATAAAAAATTACTTCATCATTTTGGTTTGAATGTAGAATTTAATCAATTAGAAAAAAATTGAATTAAACAAAAGGAGTATTCAATATTATAGTCCCATGAAGAATATATATAATTATAATTTAATATATCAAATATAAAATCAACAATGTACATCATGCAATTACAACACAGAGAAAGACAGTAGCTCAAAAGTGCTTGAAATGCAATCATAGACAAACTCAACAGAAAGAAAATTTCATTCTCATCACAGCTACTTAATCGTCTTTCTCTAACTTCTTCGTGCAAACTGAAGTCAGAAAACAAACAAAATAAACTACGAATGAAAACACGATAGGCATTCAGAATGAGTAGGAGGATTGTATTCATCATATGAATTATCATATGAAAATAATCGTTAGATCATCACCATGCCAATATTTTAAAAACCCTAATTTTTTTCTGAAATTGTTTGTTGAACAACAGGAATGCATAAAATTAAACACCCCAAACCCTGAAAACGAAGGATGGAACGAAGAGTGGAAACCTCTCAGACAAATGCCTCGATTGTCGTCAGAATTTTTTGAATGGAAAATAGATCGGACTCGTCATCATTTTCATCATCACAGAGAAAACCACATATATCACATCCTGTTCCTTCACCAAATCTAACCCTCAAACAACAATAATGAAATCGAATTCGAATACACTAAAAAATCACAAAAAGTAACATGAAGAAAAAAAAAACATCTCACAAATATAAGCACAAATGAAGAGGCTGGACTTGGTAGAAAGAAACGGTGGTCATGATTCCTTATAGACCCTGAATATGCTTCGACTTTATAGGCCAGCAGGTTCCGTTTTTAGGAATTAGGGTTTCGTGTTAACGTTAGAGTTTAATGGGCTTTGAACGGGACTTATTGGGCCTAGCGGTACACATGGACAGTGTAAAGGAAATGTTCAGCATAATTGAAGACGGAAAGATGATTTATCAGTGCAAATATCTGGGAAAAGCAATTTATCAGTGCAAAATTTACGGTCATAAAATTGCACCAAAAACGTGTAAAGTAGATATTTTATTGATTAACAGATTTTTTAATATTTTTATTCATAAGTATTAGTTTTTAATTGAAAAAATCTATTTTTTTATAACTAATTTCTATTGTTTTATTTTAAAAATATTCTAAAAACACAATTGATAAGTATTTGCTTTAACAATGAAAATATATCAGGTTGCATATGTTTTTCTACACGTCATATAACTAGTTAAAAACGAGTCGGTACAAAATTATCAAATTTGATTTTTGGGCCAACACATGTTTGATTTTTGGTCCAACCTATGTTTGATTTGTGAAAAATAGGTTAAAGTGGGTTTTGTGTATTATATTGTTTGTTTTATATAATTACGAGTTTGACAAACTGTGGTCCGCTGATGTAAATTTAAAAAATATAAACAAAGTTAATGGCAGTTATTTTACTATCTCAAAAATATAAGAATTTAAGTAAAATATTATAGTTAAAAGGATAAATTAAAAAATTTACTATTTAATGTAAGTAAATAAGAAAATAAATTATAAAAATATAAATTTATATTTAAACAGCGATAATGAATAGTTTATATCTATACCTGTGTATAAAAGAGATTCCTGACATATCTATGTATCCGCATTTTTTATTTCTCTTTCTTTATTTTTTTATATTTCAAAAACAATTTCTCTCCATAACATTAAAATGAAAAGTTAAAAAGTATATAGGTTAATAAAATAGTGGAAAGCGATAATTAAAAGAAAATGTGTTACATGTGGCATTCAAAACTTTAAATTCAAAAAATTCAAAATCGTCTCTTAAGATAGAAAATAATTAAATAGAATTTGAGTTTCATATTTTTTTATAATTTTTAATATTTTATTAATTATGGGTAAATATATATATATATATATATATATATATATATATATATATATTTAGAACTCTAACGAAAAAATAATTAAATAAAATATAAAGAGTGAATACAAAAAAAAATACATACACAAACATCTTTATTTAATTT
>Ga0123342_1001615_pt1 | contig 37846 bp, 28 predicted proteins | sample Turbeawhitnodule_FD_89960 | JGI IMG/M metagenome (GOLD analysis project Ga0123342, IMG submission 89960) | Root nodule microbial communities of legume samples collected from Mexico - Turtle bean Mexico white nodule | ecosystem: Host-associated > Plants > Roots > Nodule | place: Mexico: Nepantla...
AATCAGCAAAGGAAATGTGGGACACCTTGGAGGTAACTCATGAAGGTACCAATGAGGTGAAAAGAGCCAGAAAGCATACTCTAATCCAAGAGTATGAAATGTTCAGAATGCTTAAGGGTGAGATAATTGTTGAGGTTCAGAAGATGTTTACTCACATCATCAACCACCTCATGAGCCTTGAGAAAACCTTTGAAAAAGAAGAGCTAAACTTTGTTGTGTAAGGCTGAGAAGTGTTGTGTGTTCTTGAGGTTGTCAAGATCAGCATTCTTAGTGGTGTATGTGCTAAGCCAAAGGAAGTGTGTGTCTTGAGGGGATCAATGTCACTTCTTTGGTGATGTTTGTAAGTAATCTAGGTTTGATTGTTTAGTGGATTCCCCCAGTGGTTACTGGGAAGACAGGATGTAGCTCTTGGTTTAAGAGTGAACCAGTATAAACTGTGTGTGCAATCTCTCTATCCCTTGAACTCTTTAATTTCAGTTTGTATTTTTCAACTAGTATAAGCAACTGATTGTTTCTGCGAAACAACCGATTGTTTTTCTGGTGCAGTATTGAATTGCTTTGTGTTTTTGGCAAAACTGAATTCTGAATCAAGTTTTCTCAAAGGAATTTCATTTTAGACTAAAAAGTTTGCGAAAACCCTCTTTAAACCATTCACCCCCTCTCTAGTTTAAAGCCATACATTCTAACAGTTCCCTCGGAGGACCTGCTGCACAGTAGCATCGAGATGATGTATCGTGTGCTTGCCCTAACCTGCCTGGGTTCTAAAGACCGGAGCCACCATGCCGAGAAAATCTCTTGGTTGGAGCATGAGCTCTCAGAAGCTTCGAGCAACCTGAAGCAGTCTCTCGTGGCCAACACAGAGTACGTGGAGAGACTTGCTCGAGCAGATGTCAAATGAGTGATTGCGAAGGGTCGGGCAACCGAGCTTGAGCGGCAAGTCGCTAAGCTGGCAGCTGAGATGGCTTGCATGAAGAAGGCTCTGTTGGAGGCCACAAGAACTTGGTGCTGCATGCCGAAAATCCAAACCTGAAAGCAAAAAAGGGAGTTGTGGAGGTGGAGTCGGATAGGAATATTGACGAAACTATGGAGCTGCTCAACCAGAGTTTCTTCCAGGTTGTCCAACATGCTCACGTCCTCTACAACGGATAGGAATATTGATGTCCACTACCGTCCGGTGAGTTCGACCCTGAAGGTGAAGTGTTTGCGCATCGTATCTTATCGAGGGCTGAGGTGAGGGCCTTGGAGAGTGCAACTCAACCTGCAGCGATCGAAGGTAATGAAGGCAAAGCTTAATAGGTCTTAGGCTTTTAGTATTTTATTTCCTTCAACTGAGATTTGTCCTTTTATCACTTTTCCTCCAATGTCGGGGTGTGACCTCATCTACCTTTCTTTCATTAATACAATGGTCGCTTTTTTGCATATTGTAGCTTTTTTTATTAAGTTGAGTAGTCAGTCAGAGAGCTTATTTGAACAAGTTAATACGCCGATTTAGGTTTCGTCCTGACCGAACTATGTATTTGGGGTGTCGGTAGGGTATGCTAGTTGAAGCTTCATCCTTGACATCACCGTGTCATTGGGTATCGGCAGGGTATGCCTATTAAGGCTTCATCCAGATCGAGTCAAGCTTCGCGTGGTATCGACAGGGTATGCCGGTTAAGGTTACGTATAAACTGATCCAAGTTTGTGAGGTATCGACAGGGTATACGGATTAAGGCTACATCCAGACTGGACCAAGTTTGTGGGGTATCGGCAGGGTATGCCGGTTAAGGCTACGTCCAGACCGAACCAAGTTTGTGAGGTATCGGCAGGGTATGCCGACTAAGACTACGTCCAGACCGAACCGAGACTTGAAAGATGCGTGAACTTATATTACCAGTAACTGAGGAAAACCGCCTCGTTAAAACCTTTCCGATTGAAAACCCTCCTTAGGGAAAAACAGTCGAATGAGGAGAGAGTGCATAAATTTTATTAATCAACTATAATAAAATTTTTAGGTGCGTGATATTCCACGTCTTCGGTACAATTCTGCCCGACCACCATTTTAGGTTATATGCCCACCCAATTGCAACTTCTCGAACCCGAAAGGGTCCTTCCTAATTGGAGGAGAACTTTCCTTCATTCTTCCTTGCATTGCTCCTCATTCTCCATATGAGATCTCCTTTCTGAAAACTCCTCGGTCGGACCTTCATGTTGTAACGTCTTGCTGTCCGAAGTTTGCAGTTGCCTCTCGAATCTTGCTTTTGTCACGGAGCTCATTAACCAAATCTAGGTTAACCGAGAGACTTTCTTCATTCTGGGTCAGATCAAACATTTGCCTCCGGACGGTAGGCTTGCCTACTTCGACCGGGATCATTGCTTCGGTGTCGTACCTTAGACTAAATGACATCTCTTGGATGGACGAATGAGGGATGCAGCGGTACGCCCACAAAACCTCTAATAGTTCTTCAATCCATCGACTTTTTGCTTTGTCGAGCCACTTCTTTAACTTGTCCAAGATAACCTTGTTAGCAGCCTCGGCCTACCCGTTGGTCTAAGGGTGCTCGACCGAGGTTGTTATGGATTTGATGTCGAGGTCATCGTAGAAGGATTGGAGTACTCGGTTGATAAATTGTCGGTCATTGTTGGTTATTATTGTGTGTGACACTTCGAATCGGCAGAGAATACTTTGCCATACAAAATTTTCCACGTTTTGACGGAGATGGACGCGAGTGGTTAGTCTCGATCCATTTGATGAAATAGTCAACTCCGACCAGGAAGAACTTTGTTTGTCCCTTTCCTGGGGCAAAGGGTCTGATGATGTCGATCCCCCAAATAGCGAACGACCATGAGGATGTCATGTTGTGCAGTGCTTTCGATTTAAGGTGATGTAGGGGGCCGAAGTCCTGACACTTGGTGCATTTCTTCACATATTCTGCGTAATCTCCCCAGAGGGTCGGCCAATAAAAATCAGCCTTGAGGACTTTGGCAGCCATTGTCCGAGCGCCCGAATGGTTGTCGCATACCCCTTCGTGGATCTTTTTCAGGTCGTATTCGGCCTGATCCTTAGTGATGTACTTCAATAGCGGTGTTGAGTAGCCTCTTCGGTACAGATCTTCGTTGTTCATGGTGTACCTTGAACACTACTGTTTTATGGCTTTCTCCTCCTCTGGCTTACACGCACCGTGTTCAAGGTATTGCACGTTCGGGGTCATCCAAGTGTCGATCTCATCGTTGGTGACCGCTAGGCATTTGGCTTATACCACACTAGGTTGTCTTAGCCAAATCTGTATGACCGACCTATGGTGGCTCTTTTTCTTCATTGTTGATAGCCGAAAGAGTGCATCAGCATGCTTGTTCTCCTGTCGACGTATGTGCTCTAATGTTGCCTTCTAGAATCGAGCCATATTGTTGCGGACCGTGTGATAATACCATTGTAGCAAAGGCTCTTTAACTTCAAATTCACCCTTGACTTGCTCGATCATGACTTGGGAGTCGCTCATGCAAACTTCATCGCGGGCTCCCATGTCGTATGCCAGATTCAGCCCGGCCAGGAGAGCTTCGTACTCAACCTAGTTGTTGGTGGCTTTGAATCTGAAGTGGAAGGTTGCTCCAAGAGGAGATAACCAGGCCCCTCCAAGACGACCCCTGCTCCACATGCAGTCCTGTTTGAGGAGTCGTCTACATACAACATCCATCCAACCGAGAGGTTAGAGAGAGGTATGAGCTCGGCGAAGAAGTCGGTCAAGCATTGGGATTTTATGGTGCCTCTGGGCTGGTACCAGATGTCGAACTCCGAAAGCTCAACGACCACTCTATCATTCGTCCTGCAAAGTCGGGCTTACATAAAATTTTAAAGATGGGGTAGTCAGTTCTTACCGTGATGGAGTGGTTCTGGAATGGGCGCATCCGCCTGGCTGTCAGGACTAAGGCGAAAAGGCCACATTCTCAATCATATGGTACCTTGTCTCGACTGCATGGAGTGTTCGACTGACGAAGTATACTGGTCGTTCTTCATTCTCCACCTCTTGAACGAGCGTTGCACTGATTGCCTCCTCAGAGACTATCAGGTACACCACAATGGGTTGGTCAGGTCTTGGCTTCTCTATGACCGCTGGAGATGACAAGAAGTTCTTCAATTGCTGGAAAATCTCTTCGCAGTTCTCGTCCCAACTGAACTTGGAAGCCTTGCAGAGTAGTTGAACCATCGACTTGGTCCTCTCAGCCAACCGAGGGACGAACCTCGAGAGGGCGGTGAAACACCTATCAGTTGTTGGACCTCCTTTATTTTTTGGGAACTTCGCATCTCGACAATCGTTCGACACTTGTCCGAGTTGGCCTCAATCCCCTGGTAGGTTAGCATGAAACCTAGAAATTTTCCTCCCTCGACCCCAAACGTGTATTTCTCAGGGTTGAGCCTCATGTCCATACGCCCGAGGGCTTCGAAGAGTTCTTCCAAGTCTTTGACTTGCTGCTCGAAAGAGTCAGACTTCACCACCATGTTGTCCACATATACCTCTACACATCGATCGATAAGACCCTTGAAGATCTTATCCATGAGTCGTTGGTAGGTCGCTCCAGTATTTTTTAGTCTGAACGGCATTACCCTATAATAGTAGTTGGCATCATCCATCACAAAAGCGGTTTTCTCCTTGACCCAAAGGTGCATGCTGACCTGGTTGTACCCAGAGTAAGCATCCAAGAAATTGAGGATTGTGTGGCCGGATGCTCCATCTACCAACCAGTCAATGTTTGGGAGTGGATACAAGTCCTTCTGGAAGGCCTTGTTAATGTTCGTGTAATCCACACACATTCTCCATTTGTCGTTCGGTTTGGTGACCATTACTACGTTGGTCAACCATGTCATGTATCAGACTTCACAAATAAAGCCGACCGCGAGGGCTTGTCGGTCTCTTCCTTGGCTGCGAGTCTCTTCTCGTCACCATGGTTTCTCTTCTTTTGCGCAACCGAGCGCGCTTCCTTTAATACCGAAAGCTTGTGGGACATGATATCCGGGCCCACCCCCAGCATATCGAAAATCGTCCATGCGGAAAGGTCTACATTCCTCTTCCGTGTGGCGTGCATCAACTCGGCCTCGATAGCTACTATGGTCGTGCCAACAATGTACTATGCTCTTCGTCCAGAAGGGGCACTCAGCTCAGCTCCTCCCTGGCCTCCAGCCTGTCTTCATTCGTTCGGGGATCAAGGTCCACCATGGCAACCGTATGCTCCGTGGGTGCAGGTTGGTCTTCCTTGCAAGGAGATTTTTGTCCTCGAGGGGTTTTGCGCTTAGAAGACCATTATTTGCATAACGGCTCGACCCTAAGACTCTCGACATAGCATTCTTGAGCAACCTTCTGATCTACATGCACCGTGAGAATGTCCCCTGATACTGAAGCAAACTTCATTACAAGGTGGGGTGTTGAGACGATCGCCATCAGCCGGTTGATGGACGACCGTCCGAGGAGAATGTTGTACGAGGTGTTGGCGTCGATCACCAAATATTTGATCCCAATAGTCTTGTTGTTCTTCCCCTCGCTGAAGGTGGTAGAAAGCTCGATGTAGCCTTTAGTACCGACCTTCTCACTCGCGAAGCCGACAACGTGGTCATCGTACGGTACCATCTCTGCCTGAGGTATCCTTATGGCTTTGAAGGTTTTCCAGTAGAGAATGTCGATTGAACTTCCTTGGTCCACCATCATTTTCATGATGGTGAATTTATCTATATCGACCGATATTACCATCGAGTTATCCTGCTGATAATCGACACCCTTGAAATCATCATTGGTGAAGGTGATGGGTGGCATTCTCGGTCGGAATGACACCGCATTCACCTAGTGCACGGCTCTGAGGTGCTTCTTCCGGACACTGTTGGAGCTTCCACCGTCGACGAATCCTCCAACGATGGTGTTGATGACTTCCTTGCGGTCTCTTCTTTCGCTTTCCCGAGTGGGGTCATCCCTGCGTCGACGGTCGTCCCTTCTTGGTCGATGCTCTGGTCGGTGGTTGTCTTTGGTCCTCTGAGGGGAGTAGTTCATTCGCTTCGTGGGCTCGTCCGGCCTAGGAGACCACCTCGAGCGCCCTGGACGAAACGCTGCAGATGTCCAACCTAGTTAAGCACTTCAATCTTATCCTTGAGGGCCTAGCATTCCTCAGTGGAATGCCCACTGTTTTAGTGGTACCGATACCACTTCCTCCAGTCGGCATTTTTGGGGCTTGATGCCTTCCTCAGTGGAGGGATCAACTTAGCGTTGAGATCCTCGTCTAGGATCCTTCCCCTCTCAGTCGTTAGGGGTATACCTTGAGAACCGGCTGCTTCGGTTGTCCATCCTCCTATCTCCCCGGTTGGTTGATCAGCCTTGACACTCCTTCTCATCCTTCCCCTTCTCTTAGTCGTCCTTCGCATGGGCTTTATTGCAGAACTCCATTAGTTCCTCCAACTGCATGTACTTGGTAGCCCTCTTCCTGAGCTCATTCAAGCTTCCGGTCGGTTGCATGCAGAGGCTGTCAGCAAACGGTCGCGGTCGTAGAGCTGTCAACATATGGTGCATGGCTACGTCCAAACTGAGGTTCAGAATGTTCATCACTACCTTGTTGAACCTGTTAACGAAGGTTCTCAAAGAATCCCCCTTCTCCTGGCGGATACCAACTAGGGCGATGGAGGTCAGGTGGTGCGGGTGGCTTGTGGCGAACTACGTCTCAAACTTGGACATCAGCGTCATGAAGCTATCGATGGAGAAGGGAGGGAGCTTTTTGAACCAGCTGAAGGCTCCTCCCTTAAGGGATGTGGGAAACACTCGGCACATGACCGCATCGTCAGTAGTATACAGGCTCAAGTGTGTGGTGTACGCATTAATGTGCTCATCTAGGTCGGTCATGTCGTCGTAGCGGTCCTTGTTGAAGCCCTTCTACCTATCTGGCAGTGGAACCCAGACAATGAAATCGGTGAACAAGTGTCGACGCACAGAATCCACTGTATCAATCGTGCGGACTGACTTGTTGGGACAAGACTTGCCATCCATCTCAAGAGTGGGGGCCCTGTCCTTAGTCTCCTCAACCGCCTTTGGGTTAGGAGGGGAGGTGACCGACTTACCGACCAACTTCTTTTTCATGTATTCGTTCTCCCCGCAGAGAGCTTCAATCTCTTGTTCGTTCTTCCTACTCACCTCTTCGTTCCTCCTTCTCAGCTTAGCCATTTCTCTCTACAGAGACAACAACAACGTGGCCTGGTCAGCTTCAGAAACCTTCTCACTTGTCGCGTTTCATGTTGTTACCATCTACTAGTGTTCGAAACTCGATTTTCTCTCAGCCCCACGGTGGGCGCCAATTGTTCTCGCGCAAGGGTTGGGGCCTGGAGAACTATTGAGAGGATTCGCCTTCTTCCTTCCTGTTAGTCAGTTGTACTGTTCTTCAACCTCCTTTGCCCATTCCTCACCTTTCCTTCGTAGCCTCGGTTCTTGGTCTTCTCATAAGCACTGAATGGAGGGGTACCTGAAAAAGGCACTCTGACACTCAAATCAGCAAAAGGGCTCGTCGCTCGGCTGTCAAAGTACTGTAGATAATGACGTACCTGTTTCTTGGAATATGCACTATTTATATTACCTGTAGTGTGTTTTCCTTATTGGGTCAGGTTAAGGAGTTGGACCGTGATTTACCGAACTCCTAATCACGTATTAGCTTTGTTGACCTTGATTGAGCGTAATTGGACTTGAGCTATCGGTCGGTTCGATGGACGTATGTCTCGACTACATTGATCGGTCTGACATTGGGATCTGAAATGTTATATCGATCGTGCGACCCTCACCGGCACACCTTAATTATTAATATGATTGTAGAGTAGGTACACACTTTAAGATAGTTTTACGTTACATAATCCCATCACTATTGCATTTCTTGCAGTGATTTATTTGAAGGTCATTGGGTGGTCAGTTTTGGAAAAATTGTAGTAAGATAATCCAGAGGAACAGCAGTACTCCATTGCCTGTCCTATTAGGAAAATGTAATTTTTCTTTGCCGTGTAACCAGACAACAGAGCGATCTGATTGTGACCTTGAAATTGTTGTAATGAAATATCACAAAACAAGATAGAATCCAATTTTTTGAGTGTGTAATAATTTAATCGCACTAAAGTCAGAACCTATAACTTTTTACATACTATTCTCATCTTCCTTCACTAGACCATCCTAGTGGGTTCGGGTACAATTCATAGTTAAACTTAAAAAAAAAATGTTTTCCTTTGGAAAAACTGCATGAATTTAGCACCTTAATTTTGTTACAATTGACATTTTATGGTCATGCAGCTGGGGAAGAAGGGGTAAATTCAAAAGATCCAAGTATTGTTGGACTAATGTATGAACAGAAGAAAAACCATGTGGTGACTGACAGGCTTTGATACTTGAATTACTGCTACATGACAATTAGTACGTAAGATCAAGATGGTCCAGGCACTGCAGAGAGAAAATTCAATAAGACAAGAACTGTATATGGGGGCCAAAACAGAGCAAAATGAGACAAACCCTCTTTTTCTAGATTCTGGTTTCGGATGAGGACTCAAGCAAAAACTAGCATAATGCAAAGTCCTGTGTACCGTTGGCCAAACAGCACCTTAGCAGTATGGATTTCGAACCCAATTGCTAAATAAAGAAGGAAAAACGAACCGAGGGTGGCTTTTACGTAACTAAACATGAATTTAATCCCATAACAGTTTAACATGCCTTCCACATTTCATCTTAGTCCTTCACTTATTTTTGACCAATCCAACATTCACGAAGCCAAGTATGACCAATTCGGGTAAATTTAGCAAATGGCCAGGTCAAGGGGCACCAATTAATTCTACCATCGTAGCTACCATGAAGGTGTCATGCTGTGTCATAAGCATGTATGTTTATTTTCAACACGATATCTCTAATAGCAGTTCATGGTCAGTTAACAACCGCAAGTGGCGACCATAAAAATAATTGTTACATAAAAAATTGATCACTCGTTCAGCACTAAGAACGTGCATCATCAACGACTGGCTATAAACCGAAGTAGCAGCAGTGCAATTGGAGATCATAATAGCAACCTGAAGCAAGTAGCCCCAAAACGACACTACATTGATTATGCACAGTCCCACTTGAAGGATATCAATGACTTAACATTTTCATGTGACAAGTTTGTCATACAAGCAACATAAACGGAGTACATGGCCATATGTATAGTTACAATCTGCTGCTCATATCACTATCATCTCTTATGTCCTCTCTTGCATATGCTCTTTGCGTTCCCCACATTTCATAAATTTATTCATTGGGTATAACTGGCAATAGCTCTTTCATATAGGTCCATATCATAACCATTAGAGATATCACATTTAAGAGAATGAATACAATTGACAAGTAGAGACCCGGTAGTAGGGTACAACAGTTCCCCTTTTTCAATGAAAATTGTTGATGTACCAACTCAATAATATTCTTGCATAATATCCTTTGTTTGATGTAAACGGGACGAAAGATACAATTATCCCCAACCAACTGCTCAGCTGCCATGCATACATGACATCCATTAGGTTCAGTTTGACAGGAAGCTTGTTTTTCTAAAACTCTAGGAAATGCAAAGCTATTCACTTATTTCTATCCACCAAAAAAAATGGAATTGGGAAGGGATGAGTTTGTCAAATTCAAAATCCTATCAGTTGCATTGAAACTATTTAATCAGTCAGTGATGTGGTGATGTTAGAGCACGAGAGTGAAAGTTAAAAATTTGGTATTGACTTTGCTCGCAGGAACTGCTTAAGAATGGCCTTTTCTTCATCGATTTGTTTTTTCTCTACAGGGTCCTTAGGTTTCAGTTTTCTTTTCTCTTCCAGCATCCACTGGAAAATTTCACGTTGTAGTTCTTCAGGGATAGGAGCCTGCCTTTGCACAGGTGTTGTGACAGGCAAAAATAAATCATCATAATTTAAATCAATTGAGCTTGTGATGGGTTCAGGAGGAACTTCAACACTAGCTTTACCCTTGTGAGATTTTTGTGCTGTTCTTCTAGTAATCTGCACTGAATCTCTTCGTTTTGCACTTGCAAATAGAAAAGCTGCAATCAAATGTCATAGAGAAAAGAAGAGAAAAGAAGAAACAAATACTGATCAGTATATTTTAAATGATCCTCTAACTGAAAGCCAACAGGCGCATGCTAGGAATTGACTTTACTAAAGTGAGAGAATGCATTTAAGAGGATAAAGCCCAATTACAATTGTTCATTAGAAAATCAACAGTTTAAAATTTAGACAGCATAAAAATATATTTAATAAAATCTAAAGTTAATTATAACACTTTATCATTTAAAGGAGTTAAACTCCGAACGCTAAGGTATACATCCGATTTTTTCTTCTTAATATAAAATACAAACGATTTATTACCTATCATGCATCATCAAGTGACAAATACAAGGATAACCATGAATACTATCTGTCAAGCTGACTATTTTTCATATCATCCCTTTTAAATTGTAAAACACAATCTTACTGAAAAGAATGTCCTAAATACATAGAATATTTCATCAATGGATTAAATAATTAGTAATGACAAGTGTGCCTTCTCTTTGCAATTGACATAACTCAAGTGGAAAATGGCTTAGTATGGTAGGATTTTTTACCATATATATTTCACCAAACTGCAAAATACGAAGGTGCTATTTACAAAAGCTATCAATCACTAAACTGTCATTTTCTCACATTTCCATCAATGTAACCAAGAAACTAAAAGAAAAAAATTGATCAGTACCACTCAATTTTAGACATACATTCAATTAGTACAACCTCAACCACTGTGATTCTAATTTTACATTCTTTCTGAATAAGTTGTACCGTACTTACAGAAAAATCATGTTACACAAGTCCAAATAGTACCAGTTCTCCCATCACAACATGCAATTACGTAATAAAAGCGTTCATTTAGCAATAAAAGTGACTAAAATCCAAAACCCACCAGCAATGATAACCATTAAGACGCGCCAATTATTGCCCTTAAACCCTCCCTCCAATGCCCCCAAACATCCAAATAGACTCTAATTTCAACTTCATTAATTTTGGATTTAAGGAGCTCCTTTCTTAAATGCCATTCAAACACAAAAGAAACAACCCCGGTATTACACCCACACATTAATATCAGTGATAACACCAAAGACAATCAGTAGCATTCCAAGTACAGCCATCCATCATAACCAATAAGAACAAAATTGTAACAAACCAAAGCAAACATACACAAGTATTTCAGCATAGTAGTCTATCATGAATGTCGTTATCCCTATATGAACAATACACTCAAATTGATATCTACAGCAATCAAGCCAGTCAACAAAAACACCTTAATCAAATTGGTCTTTCGTACTGTTTCAATATTATTTATTACCCTATACTTTCCTATGGATCTTTTTTTTCTTTTTCGCTAAAGAACACAAAATCCTCCACTGCAGATAATTCTGCTTGAGTCAGGTATATTACAGGTGAAAAAACATTCCCTTTCGAGTATCAGTAAAGCATAGAATTCAATGAAGTGAAGCACGTGCAAGTGCACGACGAATGAAGGAATCTTGTTTGAAAGAGAAAAAAGAAAGCAAGTTAGTCGTGTTAAGCAATGTGTCGAACACCTGAAAGGCAAACACCGAAGAGGGCAGTGTAACCGACTATAAGAATAACAGGCAATAACCCATTATTGATACTAAATAAGGGAAGGAAGGAAGCATAATGATGGATGCAGAAAGGGACAAAAAGGGACCTCCAAGAGCAAGGTTAGAGAGCAGCAGAAGGCGCCAAATGAACTTGCACCGCTTCATGAGCAACCCAGTTGGAGGTGCAGGTGGGGGAGTCTCACTCATTGTCATTTCTTCAAACAGTATGATGATCACTCTGCACTGTGATGTGCTACAGAACAAACCTGAGATGTTCACGTTCTTGATCTTCACACATCACGAGTCATTGCTACGCCATTTTCCCTTGTCTCTTCCTTTGTTCGCTTTTCCCAAAACTATCTCATGCTGCATTTTGACCTTTTTATTTAGGGCCCATTCTCTTACATTAGGAAACATTGATTGCCCAAAATGGGCCATCATACGGCCCAATCATCAATCGTCCCGATTCCCAATCTTACCGGAATCTATCGTTTGTTACCCTTTTTTAGAGAGAGAGAGGAAAATATCGTCATCATCACTGCTTGAGTTAGATAAATTAATACAAACGATTTTTTTAAAATATTTTCCCAAACCATCATTTTCGATAACATTAAATGTTATATTTTTAAATAAATAAATGAACTCTTTTATTTATTTTGGGTGCATCAATCGTATCTTAAAGATTTAGGTTCATAAGAATTTTCCATATTTATTTATTTATTTATTATTTGTGGATGAAAAAAAAAACAAGACATGACAAAGATTCTTAGTCATTGTAGCAACATAAAATGCATGCTCCTTTCCAAATTGGATATGAACATACTTGAAAAGGCAAGTCTCTATTCAACAAATCACAATAAGCTATATTAAGATCGGAAGTGATCATAAAATGCATAAAATTAAAGAAAAAAATTTCCTGTTAAAACTAGAATAAACCCTTTGAGCACATACTCTGTGCTAAAATTAGAAATAAAGGAAAATTGTTTATTGTTTGCTTGTGTGGTTACGATCTTATTTTCATTGCAAATTACAATATGTTTTAGTACTTCAAGAAATCTATAAATGATTAATCTTCATTTGATGCATTAATTATGAGCATAGAAGGATTCATTCAGCTAATGGAACTTTTATTCGTCAAAAGAAATATGTGGGAGATGTTGATAGGTTTCAAAAGAAATAATGCAGTAGCACTGCATTAAAATTTGAGTTGTTTTATAAAAAAGTGTGAAAAATCTAATTTATTGGAATTTACAGATATGAATATTGAATAAATGAATTTTAAAGAATGAGATACAACCACAGTATATTCTATAATATTAATTCAACTATTATATTTTATAAGAAACGGAAGAGACAAAAATACAGATGGAAGTATTAGTTTTTTAAAGAAATGCAACAATGGTGACATCATTGATATGCTGTAGTGCAGGATTTAAGACTCAAAAGGTGGTATATTCACAATCTCTTATCCTTTTATAAAATTTAAAGAATTTAATGAAATCGATGGAATTTACACTTTGAATGATGTTAAAGTTTTTATTGCATGAAGGACTTCTTCAGTTTCAACTTAAGGGGAGATGGTTAAAAAAATAAATGAATTTTTATTTTATTAAGTTGTTTAGGAAGTCTTAGAAACAATTTTACTTCTACTCCAAATAACTTAACTATTCATTGTTTCCTAAATTTTAAAAAAGTAATTATAATTTTCAGATTAAGAATAGTATTATTCATAATTTAGTGAGTTAATGGACACGAGATTATTCTTTTTTTTAATCCATATAAACACATTTTCACATTCTTGCTGTTTTACTTTATACTTGTGTACCTTTGTGTTTACAACAAGTGTGTTGATATTACTCTTGAAAATGTTTTTGAAAATTCTTTCAACAGGTTGAATATGATATTTTGGGAAAACACTAACTATATAGCCTGTGTTTTTCTTGGGAAGATAAAAAAGAACAGTAGTTTCTAATCTGATAAGACTTGCATACAGCACATGCATTGCAACTATACAAAAAGAGCAACTTAACTTAATCATACATGGCTTCCTTTTCTGATGCAAAAGATGGCACTGTTGTTTGCATGCTCTGAAGAGTGAGGGCAAGTTCCTCATAAGTTAAAATTTGATGAAGCAGACAAAGTCCAAATCAAGAGCACAACCCACAAAGAGGTCTCCAAGACACACAAAAAGCTGCATCCCAGACATGAATCATCACTGTCATGATTGAGAAGCTCGTCAGGTCAATGTGGAATAATGAATAGCTTTTTAAGACAGAGGCTCCATAAAGGTCCCCAACCAACGTGGGAAAGAAAGAAAATAAAGTAGTTCTGTTGCTTTCTCATCTGGAACCACGTATATCCAAATGGCTACGTCCATAACATTCTGCTTAACTTCCCTCTAAATAATGGAACTTCCAATTCATCTCATCACACTCATTATTGTGTATCTATAGTGACTATACCAGATAGCCAAATTAAGAGCATGCACATTCAAAATTATCAATACAATTAACAAGCTCACTAAATTAGTTCAGTAATTAATAAAAGTTATTTAGATTAGTACAAAAGTAAGCTATTGATGACATGTTCGTCCAAAATATATGAAACCCTTGTAAATTTTATTGAATTTGTTGAGATAAAAGGAGACGTACTTCAAGAAGAGACCCACACTTTTTGGTCGTCAACTTGCTCAAATCAAACATTATATAATGAAGTACATAAGATCGCCCACAACCATGTAATTTTATTATCCCTCCCATTTCTTAACTAACTCACTGCATTACATCCTCTTCTCGCACATATAACGCAAACCATTGATCTCACACAATAATAAAAAAACTAGCTAGTCATAAGACAGGATTACAAGAAACCTAATTGATTAATTAACTATTAACGTTCTGAAATGAAGCGATGGAAATTAGTTATTGAAGTTCATCCATGAACAAGGCCATATGATAAAGCCATGAGAAGGATTGCAGCCTCCTTCTCGTCCTGAGGGAAGACTTGATGCATAGCCAAGCTCTTTCTTAGGCGCAATGTCAAATCCTCAAAACCAAACTTGTTTCTGCTTTGAGATGGCTTTGCTCCAACCCCATGATTGCGCTTCTTTTTCATCTGTGGTGCACCCTGAGTTCTTGTCTTCTTCTCTTTCTTCTGCAACTTGTTTCCCTTCACAGATTTCTGAGTTTCCAAAATCACTGTTCCATTTCCCGATGCCGCAGCTGCCATGGCTCGTCTCGCCTTCCTTTGTCGAATTCCACAGGCGTTGCATAGTGACTGTCAGAAAAAAAAAAACTAATTTCAACATAATAATAACAATATTCTAGTTAGTTCTACTTATTGAGTTTGGACAAGCCTTGAAAGTAAAAAGCTGAATTGATTTGTTGTGTAGTGGTGTCTGATTAAACTAAAAATTGATGACGAGGGTAGAGATTATTTAGTACGAAATTAGTTAAGTACGGATCCAATATTGGGATTTGTGTTTTATTAAGATAAGGTGTACCTTGGGGCCTCTTGGTCCACTCCTCCAGAGAGGAGTCTTAGTGGTGTGGCAATCAGCACAAACCCTAACAGTATTATTACTGTGGTTTGAATAGTTGTTGCTGCTGCTGCTGTTATCAGTTCCAAGAGGTGACAATGGTTCCTTCTGATCTTCAAACTTGTGCATAGTGCTGTCTTCTATATATGCACCAGTTTGATCCGGCACCATCATCTTCCGCATCATTCTCATCTTTGAAGACATCAAGTTCACCGAACCATCCTCAGCAGCTGCCTCATCATCTTCACTCCTCTCTTTATTCTTCCAAACTGCCACCGAGTGATCCCATGATCCCCTGGTAGGGTTAATCTTCTCAGCCTAATAAAGATCGCATGATCAAAATTAACAAGGTGATATAAAAAAAGATCGTTCTGATCATAAAGATTATAAGGGGTGTATAAATATATATGAATCTCAATTAGTACAAGTATGATTCACCTGTTCATAAGCTGGTAAGTGCTTTGTTGGTTCCCAGTAGTGTGATCCAGCTTCTTGTTCTGGAGGGTTGAAGAGAAGTGGATATGATGAAGATAGAGAAGAAAAAGAAGGGTAAGCATGATGAGTGGGAGTGAAGAGCTCATGGTTTTGATCTTCATTAAGATCCAGAGGAATCACAGAAGATACTGAGTGGCGATAGGCTGGAATCATGCTGGATGCTCACATATAAAAACACGCACACACAGACAAACCAAGCCACAAAGAAATCCAAGGGAGAGAGAGAGAGAAAGAGAAAGGGATCAGTGCAATCTACAAACTGAAACTGTTTTCCTTTTGGCCAATACAAAGGTGGAAGAGGATTTAGAGTGAGAGAAGATAGAGAGAAAGGAAATGGCGAACAGTTCCCAGCGCTACTCTTATAAGAACGGAAACGGCAGAGATAAGTTTATATCACATCATATACTACTACTTGATTGTATACCATATGATCTTTTATTCACCAAATTTTTGTTTTGTTTTATATTCCTAAATTAAATGGATACAATTCAATTATGTATTTGTATCTTTTTTATTATTATTTTAACTCCACTGATTCATAAAACTAATCTTTGGTATAATTATGGTTGACTCATTAAGTTGTCACAATCAGTAAAAAATAACATAATTTCTCGTTTTTGTTCTGCAAAATTTAAACTATTTTTGTAAATATACTTTTAATTGCCTTGACATTTAATATATAATTAAAATATTAACGCCATATTGGTTTACAACCACTATGACTAGAGTCTTTGATTTTCGAGTGAGAATGAGATGTTTTTATTAGCTTCAATCCTTTGAGTTTAATATGTGAATAATCTTTATTCTGAAACTTAACCATACCTAAAGTTATTGCTCCCTTCCAAAAACTTTTTTAAATTAAATCAAACTTTAGTCCTTCTCACAATTTTATATATGTGTCAAATTGACACATTCATTGGATGCCATGACTGTTATGTCATCGTCCAAATTACACTCGTGTGAAACTTTACTACAGGATGGTCGAGATAATGAAAGAACCCTAAACTATAAAATTACACAATCAAAAACACATTTAAGTAATATATAGATATATGAAAATTTCTATTCCTAGATTTTCTGATATACTTTTCATAAGGAGAAATAACTATATAGTTCTAAAGTACTATATATATAATCTTTATTAATTTGTAATGATACGTAAGTAACAGTAGTTATTTTTATAATTGTAAAATTTAAATATATGGTGGATAAGTATTGTAATTGAAACTGGTGTTAAGTGGATGCAACTCCATAACTATGAGGTAAAAGGAAAAAGTAAAGTTATTAAGGGCTTAGTAAGAAATTAAAAGCAATCGCTATAAGAAGTTCACGTGACTTCTTGACAGCTAAAAGAGACAAAGTTAAAGAGACAAAAATAATGGAGTATGTGAAATGCTACATACGCTGACCCCATAGGTATGACAAAACCTTATCTGCAGAAAGGTTTTAGCAATAAGAAAGGGGTCCTTGGTGTATGTAGTTGGGTTACTACTATGTTACCTTGGGGGTATAGCTGAAACTTGAGCCTTTTTATTTTGTTTTTGATTGGAGGTAGAAGAAGGTGAAAGAAAAGAAAGATGATAGCATGAGAAGTGAGACACCTCTTTGCATGTGCATTGCCAAAAAACATTGAATGCTGGTGCAGGCAAATGGACAGGTCCCAACACAGAATGAGAATATTTTTGGGGAGGCACCACACCCAATTTCAACTTAATCTCTTCACTCTGTCTACCACCGTCTCCCAGTTCTTTCCTACAGATACCACTGTCTACATGCTCATCACTATACACAAAATATACATGCTTCCTTCCAAATAACTTACACAATCTTTTTCATGATCTAGGGAAAGGATCACAACTGAAAATTTTAAAACCAATGTGCTAAGTAAATGGTGCAGGATCATTCACGCAATGATGCACTTAGGGTTCTTTAAAATATCACGAGCTAACCTTGTAGAGGTACAAGCACACTTCAAGACTTTGATACTAATTTTGGTCGAAAACTTCAAATTTTATTATTACATACTAATTTAAAAATTATTTATTAATAATAAAAATTATTGTAGATATTAATATTTTTTTAGTTTCCAAAATAATATTTAATTTAATTAATTTTTATTTTTAAAATGATTTATATTTATTGGTTTTCTTGTAAACATATTTAAGTAAAAAGTATCTATCATCCCTAAATGAAGGTAAACTATTACTTTTTTTTTGGAAGAATAGTTTTAAAGTACAAGTAAGTAATATTTGATTTAAAAAATGCTAATAAAATGAATTTTTTATAGTATAGTTTGAGATCTAATAATTTAAAGTTATTCACTTAACTAAAATATATCATAATATAAAATTTTATAACTAATTAATAGACTAGAGCTTTAAAATATATAAAAAAATAGTAATTAATTAATCAATGAGGAGGTTGCATGCTGATAAAAAAAATGGGAAGGCTGTATGTCATAAAGAAAAAGGAAGTACAGTGAAAAATATCTCTCCTTTAAAAGTTAAAATTAAAATATAATTTTAATATTATTATTCAGAGGACAAACTCATATAACACTTGAAATATTCAATTTAAAAAATATTTATTAAATTTTTGATAATTCTAGCATGATTCTAACATAACTTTAAAAAAAGAAATACATTAATTTTTTAAAAACTCAAACTTATAGTATAAATTTTTAGTATGATTATAAAAATTAGGAAGAAATTCTTTTGAATCAAACGTAAAAAAACATCTTTCTGCTAAAAAAATTAAAACATACTTGTACACATAAATTTTATTATTAATTTTTAAAATTCATAATTATATAGATTTATACGGTATAAGGAATGTGAGTTTATATTGAGCTTACCCGAATTTAATACCTATTAGGTAGATTATATAATCTACGTATATAATATAATTCGTCTTCTTCTCGTATCTGTGACTGCTCGAAAAGTGTTTTCTCTCACAATTTCGTCTTCGTGGCTCTTCTTATATAAGTCTTACATTTCTATGTTTTTCTTTTGCTGGAACAGTAGAAGGGCCGAAACAAATAGAGACATAACGTTAAAGATTTTATATAAACTAGTGATTTAACTAAAATAAAATATGTACAGAAATTTAAACTCTCATAATATCTTATAAGTTATTTAAAAAAAAGTCGAGTTAGTTGTAATTAAATTGTAAAAATAATAATAATAATAATTAGGTTTGAATGATACAAAGGATTAGAATGAAAGAAGCGAAAGAAGAATATGTTTTTGGGAAGAATTAAGAAAAGAAGAATATTTGGAGTGTGAATATTTACGATGAGGAAGTAGGCTACGTATGGGGGTTGTAAATCACTCCTGTAGAGGTTTGATGGTGGTGTGAATGACAGAGACTTCCTTACAAATTATCATCTATTTCCTGTCTGTAATACAAAGTAAGTCCAAAGTTATGGTACTTTTCAAAATTCCCAAAGGGGCCATCACACTCTCTTTCCTCTCTATGGCCCCCTCACACTCACGCTCTCTCCATCTCAATCTCTGTCTGTTATGCTACAATTTTCATGCCCACTGCTAAGAAGGCTACGTTTCAGATCACACTTTCAAGTTACAATTCAAAAATTATAAGGTTTTCATGGCTTGCGATGCTGAGTAGATTCTAACACAGTTTTGTGAGAGCAGTTGAAGGATTATGCCATGTTTCTGATGCCAGTGTACGGTTACAGTGATGAGTTCAGTTTCGTATGCTTAACTGTGTAAGCTAGATCGTCCTTGCATGTAGTTGCAATTAGTTGGCTTTCAGTTCCAGCACTACTTCATGATGCCTTCTTGGACTCCAAATTATGTTTTTTTAACGTTTATATGTAACAAATAGGGGTTTTAGGTTGTGGTCATAGACCATGCCTGCAATTGCTACGCTAGCTTTGTACTTCCTAAAACATTTACTCAATTTTTAATTTCTATCAAATTTAATTTTTAAAATCTTTTGGTTGGATTCGAATTTATTGAATTTTAAATTTTTCCATCAAATATTTTAATTACCACTAAATAACACTAATCTTGTCAATTAAAAATAATTTCTGCATACATTAATAAGAGATAATCACTATGAAATTTAATAAAAAAACTACATAAGTGATATATGTTAAAAAATTATTCCACCAATGTTAAAAAGAAAAACTCTTACCCACATCAACTTAAAAATAATCTTAATTTACTTTCGAACAGTGTCAACTGGAATATAACTTCTATCAACTATCACTAAAGAAATCTTGACTTGCATTATCGATGTTGGTCGGAAAACAATGATGACAATATAATAAAAGTAAATTAAAGAAGAAAAAACACAAATCCAAGATGAAAAAAATATTAAAAAAAAAAACATTTTTTATATATTTTAAGTAAAATTATGTATTTTAACTAATTATATTACTGTGATAAATTTATAAAACTTCAATCTGTTTTAAAAGAATTGGTCTAAATAACATGTTTTATTATAAAATATTTTAAATTGTGTGTAATAATAAATTAATGTCTAAAAGTATTGGTGTTGAGAGTATTTGAAAGATTTTTGTTTGTTTATATTGTTTTGTTCGGGTGAATGGTTGACACGTAGATTGAATAAGTGAGATGGGTGACAAAAAAAAAGAAATGTTATGGTCCAGAATAAGAGTAACTTGATTCCGTGACCAATATTCACGAAAGGATCTTATTGGTTATTAGCAATTAGTTGTAGCATCAGTGCTTGGCTGTTGTGCCCCGCCACCTTCGGCGGCGACCACAAACATGACAGTGATAGAGATTGGGATGCCCATGCCCTCAACACACCTAGGTTGGCCCATAATACAAAATCAAAGCCCTTTCCTAAACCTTATGAGACCCAAATCCAAAAACAAGGCCCAACTACTAGGCCCGTCTTCTGGGACCAGCTGTCGCATTTTGTTTGGTTAATCCGGTTCAGACAAAGTTTTGCACAACTCATTCAAATTCAGCATCACTCTAATAATTAGATTATTTATTGTTGAAGACAATTATTTGCAAAGTTTAGGTTTATGTTGAGATATTCCATTATCCATTATTGAGAAATGGAAAGTGGAAACAGCTTAGCTAGTTTAGAATTTGCACAATTCCAGTGGTTTGTGGGTTGGATTATGATTAATTTATGAATGAATCAGACCCATCAAATCGTAACACAAAACTTCATCCACCCACTATTTGGCAACTATACTTTTTCTGCTAACTTTCGTTTTAAATCATATATGTATCTTTACCATTACTCCATGCTCAAGTGGCAAAACAGGAACAACACTAGCTTGCAAATGAAATTACTTGCTCAGTTTAGAAAAGTCTATTCATAATTTGTATACATAAGACTTGCTGGAAATCACATTCATTAGGATTAAAAAAAAACTATATGATAGCCATTACCGTTTCAATTTAGAGTGGGAGTTGCATTTAATTTCATTAAATAGGATATCTACAACTTGCAAATGGCTTATTGTTTGTGGTGCTCACATGTCACGTTTGATATTGTTCTCATATTATATAATTTGTAAGTATTCTTTATTGTAAAAGGAGTTCAGAGAATAATTATTATCGTGTGAGTATTTGATTCATTTTTTAGTCATTTTTTTAATTTTTTTTCTTCTAACGATTTTGATTTTCAATGTAATTATGTTATAATAATATATATTTACTTTAATTTAGTAACTGATAAACTTTTTACTATAGAAAATTAATTTAAGACATATGTCATAATTAACATTTATATTATCTAATTTTCATAAGTAATTTCTATACAATTTAATTATTATTAATAAACATTTTAATTAATACTTTCAAAAATTCAAAGTCATATTATTATTTTGTGTTGATATTTGATTTTGATTGATATTAAATATCGACGCGTTAATTATGAAATCATTCAGCTTTGGTGGTATAGTATTCAATAATTTTAGCATTATGCATAGTCAACCATTTATGTAATCATTCACATAATAACATGATCTTTGATTTTTGTAGAATGAGTTGAATTTTTATTTTATTTTTGACATGTTAGTTAGTTGTGAAAAACTTTAAAATAAAGAAATAAGAAACTTGAAGACGAAGCTTGGTTGCCTATGATTTATGTCCGTTCGTGCATGTCGTGTGGCATGGAGCAATAACAGAGTCTGATTAACCATTCTTTGCTTGATATTTGGGAAAGTTTTGAAGATTAATTATTAAGAGTGGGTAGGTTTGAGTGGCAAAAGATGAATAGAATTATGATTGGAGAGAAAGCAAGGAACTTAATAGCTTTATGATTTTGAATATTGTTTTTGGTTGTGTTTTAGGTGGTGAATGGTTACTAAAAAGAGCATCATGGGTCAAACACATCACTGACAAAACCAACTCCCAACATTTGGGGCCAATGGGGCTTACTCATTCTTCACCGAATATGTATAATTTACCCAATTGGATGGTAAAAGCTTCTAAACTATATTAAATTAGATCAAATCAATTCTAATTTAAATTAAATTAAACTATATTTTCTTCACTTTGTTTACATGCTTCCATATGTAAACTTCTGGATTCAATTATTTTATAAAATATTTTATTATTAAATTTTTATATTTTAAAAAATAAATTTATTTTTGTTAATATAATTTATATTTTAAAATACATATTTAAAAAATTGCAGTTCAATAAGAATATGATAAGATCGATCATGTCAATACAAATTTATTAAATAACCTGTTTTTGTTATCTCTAATGTAATGTATACACACGGAATAATTTTTTAAGGAGTTTTTTTTAATTATTTTAGTGTTTTTTTTTTCTCTTAATTTTCACAATGTCATATTATTATTAAGAAATTTTACTCAATTTTGCTCCCATAAAAAAAACTCACTCTTTCATCTTTTTTATATTTTCACTTAATCATGGTTCAAATAAATTTTTTATTTCAATTTTTTATTATGTTTAATAATATTAAATATTAAAAAATGATGAAAAATTATTTTATTAAATTTTTAATAATAAGTTAAAAAAAAATCACAATTACATAATTTATACCTCCCTCTCTCTCTCTCTCTCTCTCTCTCTCTCTATATATATATATATATATATATATATATATAAGGATGCATAATTTTTTTTTACGCATTTTTTTATATATTTTAATTTATATTTTTATTAACCATAAATTTCAAAAATGAAAATACTTGAGTAATACAGTTGATTCATTCTCTCCCCTTCATAAAAGGAAAAATATCCTTTGACACTACCTTTAGTTATTATTATTATTTAAATAATGAAAAAACAATTGGAACTAAACTTTCATTTATTTTTAGTATTGAATAACTGAATTTAATGTTCAAGAAAATCAAATCCTAGCCTTCCTGTTGTTATCACGATTGGATAGGCTAAAATAAGAAAACAGATGTGTATGAACTAATTAGTGTGAAGTTGTTTCACGAAATAAGTACTATTGACTTTGAGTTTTCAGTACATGCATTAAAATATTAAAAAAAATATTAAGTGAGAAAAGTAAATTAATTTATTAAAAAATATAATTTTATAAAATATTTGATTGTATATAATATATCTAGTATCTAATTATATCTGATTTTAATAGTTTATCGACCTAACAAATTAAAAGTGTAAAAAAAGGAAATTTGCCCTTAACATTTAATTTATAGAAATGGGGATATAGGTTTTCACCTACGGATAGTGTATTTAACCTGTGAATATAGTGTATTTATCCTGGTGAATATGATATTTTAAAATATGGTTAAATATATTTTTTTATGTATTTTTCCACAAAATTTATTTTTATTTTTAAATTTTAGACCTTTTAGATATTAATAATAATAAAATTATTGAAATGAGTTTTTTTAAATTTATTCACATAACAAAGGAATTTTTAGTATGAATTAAAATATTAAAATATTTTATTCTTTAATATTATAATATTATAGAATAGTTTACATGAAAGATTAGTTTCTTATTACAAGTAGCATATCTAAATTTTGAATTAAAGATGAAAACTAATTTCACACTGGACAAAAAACATATTTAATTCTTTAAAATATGAAATATTTTTTTATATTATTATTTTTATTAATTTAAGATATTTTTTTTATAATTTTTCATATTTTCAAACATTTTTAAATCCCTAAGATTTTTCATAAACTTTCAGAATTTTGTATTTAATTATCTAGTCGATATTTTTCGAGTAAGTAAATTGTATTTGGACCGCACAAAATGAGATCTATCTAGTTCCACTGTTCAACTTAATACAACAAATTGAGTTCAAATATAATCAAACATATTGAATAAAAGATATATTATCTCGTAGAGTTCGTAAGTTTTGCAAGATTAGAGTGCAGGTGCAAAAAGTAAAATTCATTTAAGATGATAAGTTTTATGTAAATGCAGATTTAAATGGATGGGATACCCAACTCTAATTATATAAAGATTATTTTATTACTAAATTATAATAACATCAAATTGTACTTTTTAACGATCGATTAGTAAGTTATAAAATTTAAAAATTCAAATTGTAATTTTTATATATTTATAAACTAATTCATATTCTTCATTCTTTAAAATATTATAATTGAAATACATTTGTAATTTACCCGTTTGTTTCCATTCCTACATCTTTCTCAAAAAAATTCGTCATTATCTTCTTACCCAAAACAAGTCAATAGCTACAACTATGTAAAAATGGAATCTCTACTTTTTTTTTCATTAAAAAAAAAAAAAGATGGGTGAGAGCAAATACTATTTGGCATATAGAAAGAGAAACAAACCATAATGAAGATAAATTTTATTTACTTAAATTGGTGAAAGTGTGAGATTGAGATTTTTTTTTATGGTTAAAGTGTAATGGGTGGAAAGCTAAAAGGAGGATGATATTTATTTTATGTGAGAAAAGAATAATAAGGGGATTGGATTCAAAGTAGTTTAACATAACGTACGTGGAGCTTGGAATCTTCCTTTATGAGTGAGAAGAGCAAGATGTTATGGCACTTATCACACTTCTATTTTGTGTGCACTCACAGTCACAACAAAGGAAATTAAGATACATTTACCAAACCCCAACGCAAACCCTCAACATTGCTTTCCTACTTCCTTTTCGACAAGATTCTAAATTGTGGTCACTTTCACTCACTGCTTTCTCAAATGCTTCCACATTGTAAGGAATTGCAATCAAATGTAGCTAATGCGACCATAATTGTCTTCTGATGCCACATTTCAAACTTTTCTGTTGTCACTCAAATTGTTTTGAACTGTGTTTTAAAAAAGTTGAAGAGATGGATTAATTTGTTTTTCTTAAAGAAATTACCCATTAGATTGTTATGTCTGAGTGTTGTCGGAATCAAACTGTAAGTTGGTCAACATATATCAATTTCTAATATTTATAAAACTCAATTTTAGTTTTAATAAAAATGATTTTTTTAAAATGAAATAAGAGTTGCAAATCTTGTTTTATATTATGTATATAAATTGGAATTTTAACTACTTAAATTTTTAAAAAAATTCATCATCTCTCTCTACTCTTCTCTCGAAATTTTCTTTAGTTTTTTCTTAATATTCTGAAGTTGTTTTAATTTTTTTCTTAATCAGACAACGTTATTAAGTAAGTAACAAATAAGCATTCAAAATTTTTATAGAGTAAATTCATTTATGCATTATAATATTTTTTTTAGTCTTTTAAGAGTTTAGGTTGTAATTATGGGAAGATGATGTTTCATAATCATCTCTTGATTTAGATATTTTGTTGTTTAGAATATTTTCTAGGTGTTTAGCTCTTCAGAGTAAATTACTAATCCTAGTTAACCTTGAGCTTTTTTATAACTAGAAAGAAAAACATCACCTTCTAAATAGTTGATAAATTTTATATTTATTTCAATTTTATTTGAAATTATGGTATAGGAGTTGAAATACAATACTTGAGTGATAGGAGATTGCATGACTCAAATTAGATTTTAGAGTTTGTTAAGTAATATGTGGTGAACAATGAAAAATGGTTAAATGTGCAACTTGATTGTTCATATGGAATTATTTAATGATAGGAAGAACCTATACCTTTCATATATGTACTATATTTGGTATTGTTGAGCATGAAAATGAATTTTTATATGATTGTATTGCTTCCAATTATGATAATGTTATGTTGTTTTGGATTTGAACATTAAGTAATTGATATATAAGTTTTAAATTGATTTTGTGATGTTAAATGAGATTTTAATCTTGTTGAATATATTTTAGTTGACTCTTAATATATTTTTTTTATTTTCACTTAAGATAAAATGAGAGCAAGACAATTTTATTGTCAACATGATTTTTCCTCAAGAAAAAAATAAAGTAAGACTAAGTCTTCTTCTCGACATGTTTTTTTACTCATGCAAAAATTAAGAAAAATCTTCTTTGATTTTTTTTTTAAGCAAAGTCCCATGTCAAATTAGTAAAAGATTTTGTGGATGTGGGAGAAACACTTTATACAAAAGTAATTTTATTGCATAATTAATGTTTTTAGTTAATAAATTTTATACATACAATAATAAAATAGATGGAAGAGTTTAAAGATGATATTTGATTAATTATTTGAGATACGATGTATTTTATTGATTATAAATATTGAATATGAGAGTGTGGTTGAGGAAAAATTGCAAATCATTAAGCGTGTGTTTGGATCTAGAGATGCACTGTTCACGCGAACGTATGTGAGGATGCACCATCTGTTTGTATCAACTGATACACGAGGGTGACGGGACGTGAAAAGAGAAATAAACCTCATTTTCTTTACCTTGCACCATTGTGGAGAAACATCAATGAATAGAAGAAAAAAACCAAGTAGAATAAGTGATTTTTACTTAGGTGCTCTTTTAGTATATGTATTCGTAAATTGATCACTCACTCCCAACCACGGTCATGTATAACTACAAACCTCATTTATTCATGCATGCATAGATTCCTTATCTTTCAAAGGATCTCGTTGACTGAGGGTCTATTGAATATATTGGCTAGTAGGTTAATATCATAAATACATCAATAAATACACTCATTCATGCTCAAGTTAGACATTTTCAAGATTTTTCACCGTGCCTAATCGATTATGCTTGAAAAAAAACATAGGACTTAATCAATTATGTTTTAATAAACAATTGATAATCGATTAAGCTAACATCATAATCAATTAGCCTCTGCTTTTAGGAGGGTAATTGATTATGTGGTGTGTGTTAAAACAGACCTAATCAATTTTGTTGTTCAAAATATTTTACATAATCGATTAAGTTTGTTTTTTAAGGGAAGACATAGTCTATTAGGCTCCTAAAAATAGTAGATAATCGGTTATGTTGTTTTTTTAAGGCAAAACATGATGGATTATGTTCATATTTTTTTTCCAGATTTTTCAGTTTTTGTTTTTTATGAATTTTCCTTTGGTTTTTCAGGTTTTGTTTGTGTTTTTTATTTATTTTATAACTTAATATTCGGTTTGTATTTATTTTTAGAAATATTTTTTTTATTAATTAAAATTAATAAAATAGATTATTTAAAATTACAGGCTATTATTTTAGTAAATTTAGTAATCTAAATTTTAATTTATTAATGACAATAAAAAATCCATTTAAATATTTAAATTCTAAAAACAGAAATAATAGAATTAAATTGATATATTATAGTAATCTAGATTTTGATTTATTAACCACGATAAAGAATCTATTTAAATATTTAAATTTTAAAAGGAGAAATAATAGAATTTATTAATTTATACCAATTCGATTTTGATTTATTAATGAGGATAGAAAATTTATTTAAATATTTAAATTATAAAAATAGAAATAATAGAATTGAATTGATATATTATAGTAATTCGGATTTTGATTTATTAATTACAATAGAAAATCTATTTAATATTTAAATATTTAAATTCTAAAAATAGAAATAATAGAATTCAATTAATATATTAATTTTGATTTTGATTTATTAATGAGAATAGAGAATTAATTTAAATATTTAAATTCTAAAAATAGAAATAATATAATTCAATATATATATTATAGTAATCTAGATTTTGATTTATTAATGAGAATATAGAATTTTTTTAAATATTTAAATTCTAAAACTAGAAATAATAATATAATTATTATACTAATGTAATTATTAATTTTTTGTTTTGAAAATTTAAAATAGTTATATCATTTTTTTATATTACACTATTGATTTGTGATACTTTTTAAAATATATTAATTTTTTTATAATAATAATAAAAATCATCATTAATATTAATATTCTTATATAAATAAAAATATATACTTAATATATATAGCATAATATTGAAATTATAATTATAATATGGTATAAGTACTAAGTTACGAGATTGATTATGATATGCTTTAATGATATACTAAATCAAATAAAGATAATGTGTACTAAAGAGCTAATAGAGATCTAGTACACTAAGTTGAGGGGTGAGAGTCGACTAGACTATAAGTGTAGACATTATCTTATCTTTTGAGGTTGTCAAAAAAATCTAACAATAAAGTAAAATAAATTTGTGGTCTTTCAAAAAATAGCCAATTTTTATTCATTTGATGTGTTTTGAAATATTCTAATTGTTGTTATTTTCATTCATTAATTGTATTATACACATATTGCAAACATTAGTTCACTTTTGATGTTTTTGCAATTCTTTTTCAAATGTGTTTTTACATATATGGAAGTGGTTTATATATATATATATATATATTAATTTCTTAATTATAAAGATGTTAAAGTATTAAACATCTTCATTACATAAGTTATTTTTAGGGTCATAAGTTTAAGATATAAATTTTATAATTTTCATTGGAATATGTTAATTTTTCTTACATGTGATAAAAATTAAAACTCTAGATTACATGAGTAAAACATTTTCTTTTATCTTTAAAACAACTCATATCTCAAAAGATAAGAAAAGGTATTATTAAAATAAAATCTTTCAAGATATTTTTATTTAAATAAAAGTTAAATTCAAGTCAGAGAACGATATAATACACTTAAATATAAAAAAAAAGTAGATTAAAGTCTCATATAATAACTATTGTAATAAAAGACGGTATCAAACATGTTTCTCACAATTTAATTAAAGTTCTATTTTTTATACATATTTAGTATTTATTTGAAAATATATGTACATAAATAAAATAAGTTTTAACATATTTAATAATCTATTAGATGTAGCTTTATTAACATTAAAAATAATTAAAAATTATCTTTTTAATTGAGCTGACCTTGTCTTAAATATAAGACAAAGCAAATTCATATTATTATGACACGCACCCTTTTATTATTGTATATTTACACTTTAATATAAAATATCACTTTTTAAAATATTTATTTTATAATTTAAGATCTTATCTTTATATTATTTCTTTTCTACAATCTTAATTATACTTCTTAAATCACTAACCTCTTATTCTAATTCTAATACATCATCGAGAATCCACAACCCTTATTATTATTATTATTATTTATTTAGTATATATGGTTATGATACAATGTATTGAACTCTGTTTTACACGTGGATATCTGATATGGATAATTTGTTCGAAAAACATATGCAGAATAGTGAATCAGTGGGAGAAGATGGGACCCAGTTCTAGCTAGACTACAAAGTGTTGTAGTAGCTTGGATTTTCAAATGTATATAAAGGAGTTGCAGCCTTCTCAAACTGCACAAACCCACCAAAACCACTCCACAACTCAACTACCTTTGTTACATCAAAGTCTTTGTTTGCCATATTTTCAACCTCAAAAGAATCAACATACATTGTGAAGAAACAACATCAGAAACGCGTTTCCTTTGTCCTCTCTTCTCATTTGGACTTTTTGTTTCTTAAATGTGTGAAGGACACTAACGGGTTCACGGGTTCTTATGGAGAATTTACCAAGGGGAATTTTTTATAGCCTGTTGTTATTTTTGTGGGTTTGTGCAGTCACAGCCTCTGTGACATATGATCATAAAGCGATTCTTGTTAATGGGCAGAGAAGAATTTTGATCTCTGGCTCCATCCACTACCCAAGAAGCACGCCTGAGGTACTTGCTCTTCATTATTTTTTGTAATCATCAGAGAGTTTTCATTTTTCACACTGAAAACCTTTTTGTTTCTCAATTATCGTTGTCTCTGGTGGCTGTAGATGTGGCCGGACCTTATTCAAAAGGCCAAAGATGGAGGCTTAGACGTTATTGAAACCTATGTGTTTTGGAATGGACATGAACCATCTCCTGGAAAGGTAAAAATGCAAATATTATTTTCATATTTTCAAATAAACTGTTTCCACTTGTCATGAAGTTAGATAGAAAACTCACTCTTTTTTTTTTTTATGTAAAATTTCGGGTAATTGAAAATTCAGTATTATTTCGAGGATAGATACGACTTGGTTAAGTTCATCAAGGTGGTGCAGCAGGCTGGTCTCTATCTTCATCTCCGTATTGGTCCCTTCGTGTGTGCTGAGTGGAACTTTGGGTAATGATTTTGATATACATATACATATATGTATTCAGAGGAAAATTTGTTTTGAAAAAGGACAACACTGTTTAGCAGTGTTTAAAGGTATTTTCTTTCTGTTTGATATTCAGGGGGTTTCCTGTTTGGCTCAAGTATGTTCCGGGTATTGCTTTCAGAACAGACAATGAACCTTTTAAGGTTGGAATTTTCAATTTTGTTTGGTTATTATTATTATAGTTTAATTATGAAATTCTGTTCATTCTCTAAGCAATCGTTCAATTTTGGTAATGATGTAGGCGGCAATGCAAAATTTTACCGAGAAGATTGTCAGCATGATGAAGGAGGAGAAATTGTTCCAGACTGAGGGAGGTCCAATAATTATGTCACAGGCAAGGAAATGGGTTTTGAATAAGATATTTATTCGCAGGATTGCTTTCAAGTTTCAACTTTGCATTTTGTCATGTTATTTTTTAATGACTAAAGTTTTATTAGTTAGGCCAACCAATTACAATAATGATCATTTATTGATAGCATTTTCTTTGGCAAAAAATTGAATGTGACAGATAGAAAACGAATTTGGACCAGTGGAATGGGAAATTGGTGCTCCTGGAAAAGCTTATGCCCAATGGGCTGCTAAAATGGCTGTGGGTTTAGATACTGGTGTCCCCTGGATTATGTGCAAGCAAGAAGATGCTCCGGATCCCGTTGTAAGACCCTTTTGCTAAAACCTTTTTAAGATAAATAAAAAAAAACATTTGGGGAATAATTCTTATCTTCCCATAAATTTTTGTGTCCCACCTATATTGTTGTGTTTTTTTAGGTACAATTTTCATTAGTGTTTGGGCTGTTTTGTTGGTTTGGTTGTTGCTTTTGCTGTTGATATTTTGATGTAGTTTCATTGTCGCATTTGGCCTTTTCTATTGTTACTTTTCCCTTGTGGTTTGTTCTAACTAGTTTTTAACTTTCCTCTCTGAGTCATCCACCCATTTCTGTCTTTTTCATTGACAAATTGACTAAACTCCCTTGCATCTTTCTCTCTCAATAGATTAACACCTGTAATGGATACTACTGTGAAAACTTCACTCCTAACAAGGAGTACAAACCCAAAATGTGGACAGAGAACTGGAGTGGCTGGTATGTTCGACAAATAAATGACACTAATAACTGATCTGGATCCTTTATTCAGTTTTAGGTTTCGTGTTCTGCAGGTACACTGAGTTTGGTGGCGCGGTCCCTCGTAGACCTGCAGAAGACATGGCCTTCTCAGTTGCAAGATTCGTACAGAATGGCGGTTCATTTGTTAATTACTATATGGTATGTTGGAACAATTGCATTTATGATCTATCTGTTGGCCAATGTCAATAAATTCTTTCCACCTTTTTATGTACTATATAATCATGCTTTGAAACTTTGATTTGAGTCTAAAATGTATCATTTTTGGATCCAGTTCCATGGGGGAACTAACTTTGATCGGACATCAGGTGGCCCCTTCATTGCCACCAGCTATGACTATGATGGTCTCCTTGATGAATACGGTAGGCACAGACATTAGGTTAAATTTGCTGACATGCTTTGAATGATTACACCATGCAAATTTAAATCTATTTAAAAACAAAGAAAAGTCGTTTTTTTTTTAAATTACTTGCTCATATTGATGCAAGAGGGGAATATTAATCATCATGCTTTTGCAAATTGTACATATTCACATTAACATATTTATCAATGTTAGGACTTTTAAATGAGCCAAAATGGGGGCATTTGAGAGATTTGCATAAAGCAATAAAGCTATGTGAGGCAGCTTTAGTGTCCGTAGATCCTACAGTGACTTGGCCTGGGAAAAACCTTGAGGTAAGGACCCTATACTGGGGAGTGACTTGTGAAGAATACTGAACAGGCTTGTTGAAAATTTATTTACTAATAACTTTAATATAATCTTAGGTACATGTGTTCAAGACTTCTGGTGCTTGTGCTGCATTCCTAGCAAACTATGACACCAAATCTTCCGCAACTGTTACATTTGAAAATGGACAATATGACCTACCACCTTGGTCTATCAGCATCCTTCCTGATTGCAAAACTGAAGTTTTCAACACTGCAAGAGTAAGACAGTTCTTTTTGCCACGCTTATTTTATTTCATGTAGGAATGTAGCCGGAAATTATTTGTGCAGAACTTTTCTGTCACTAACATGTTTATCATACGAATTGTAATGTTCAATACTTCTTCTGTTCTTCAAGGACAAAAACATTAAACAGATTTTGAGCAGAAATCCTCTGCATTTATATTGGAATTTTTTTTCTAAGTATGAACATTCATGTTATCAATGTTATGTAAATAGGTTGGTGCTCAAAGCTCTCTGATGAAGATGACTGCTGTGAACACTGCATTTGATTGGCAGTCGTATAATGAAGAGCCTGCATCGTCCAGTGAAGATGATCCCTTAACAGCATATGCACTCTGGGAGCAGATTAATATCACCCGAGATTCTACTGATTATTTGTGGTATATGACAGAGTAAGTATCTTTCATCTGTTCATGTATTTGACTTCCAAAAAAGCTAATAGTGGGAATGTTCAACTTCTTGAAACATACTATTTTGTATCCTGGCTCCATAAAATAAATTATTGTCCCTTCTTGTCCAGTGTGAACATTGATGCAAATGAAGGTTTTATAAAGAGTGGACAATCTCCTGTTTTAACCGTGATGTCAGCTGGCCATGCTTTGCATGTTTTCATTAATGGTCAACTTTCAGGTAGTGATATATTTTCAATCTAGTTTTTGGTTATATTATGATAATCTCCGCTTGTACTTATCCATTTTCTGTATAAATGCAGGTACTGTTTATGGGGGATTGGAGTTCCCTAAATTAACATTTAGTGATGGTGTTAAGCTGAGGGTTGGCAATAATAAGATATCTTTACTAAGTATTGCCGTGGGTCTCCCGGTTAGTTCTCTTCCTCTCTAATGTCTTTGTGATTTCTACAAAAAAAATAAGTTTTGTGATTTCCCCTTCCTATCTTATGACAATGTTCCATTAATGCCAGAATGTTGGGACACACTTTGAGACATGGAATGCTGGGGTGTTAGGCCCAGTCACACTTAATGGTCTAAATGAGGGGACTAGAGACTTGTCTAAACAGAAATGGTCTTACAAGGTTTGTCATCTACCATTGTTTAAACATTGAATGGTTTCATCATAATGATATGTGTGTATTACCACATAAATAAGACACTACTCATCTGCATTTTGTTGGCAGATTGGTCTCAAGGGAGAAGCCTTAAACCTTAACACTGTAAGTGGGAGTAGTTCAGTTGAATGGGTACAAGGATCATTATTGGCTAAAAAACAGCCTTTGACATGGTACAAGGTAAGATTGACTTTCAACAAATGTTGTATTTATGTGACTGATAACGTTAAGTATGAATTTCTTCTGACACCTTTATGCTGAAATGTCAATAGACAACTTTTAGCACACCAGTAGGCAATGATCCATTGGCTCTAGACATGATTAGCATGGGAAAGGGCCAGGTATGGATAAATGGTCGAAGCATTGGACGCCATTGGCCTGGATATATTGCACGCGGTCATTGTGGGGAATGTTACTACGCTGGAACCTACAATGATAAAAAATGCCGGACAAATTGTGGAGAACCCTCCCAGAGATGGTAAGAGTTGATACAAGTTATTTTAACGCAGTGAATGGTGTAACTTGAACATCATCATGATTCATGACAACCTATTGTTGGCATTGGACAGGTACCATATTCCTCGGTCGTGGCTGAACCCAAGTGGGAACTATCTGGTTGTGTTGGAAGAATGGGGAGGGGACCCTAATGGAATTTCTTTGGTGAAAAGAACAACAGCAAGTGTTTGTGCTGACATATATGAAGGACAACCAACTCTTAAAAGCAGGCATATGCTAGACACTGGCAAAATTAATAGACCCAAGTCTCACTTGTGGTGTCCACCTGGGCTAAAGATCTCCAAGATTAAATTTGCTAGTTATGGACTGCCACAGGGAACTTGTGGAAACTATAGTGAGGGAAGCTGCCATGCTCACAGATCATATGATGCTCCTGAAAAGGTACCCCACTCAGCTAGACCCTTTACAATTTAGATCATTTGATGTTTCAGTCAGACAATTTCACTCAGTTCTCTTGGAAGCCAAGTTTAACTTGTAGTCCCTGGATTTTCTAATGATTTACAAACTACCATAGTCATTAATACTAGTAAATTTTGTATAAGTTGGCACCCTTTTTTGTGTTATCTGCTCACTTAACCCTTGTGACATCTACAAACAGTAATTTGATGATAAATCATTTGATTCTGAATAATGCTGATTAGTTCTACCATGTTATGCCAAGGCATCTTTTTGCATATTATCAATATTAGCTTTTTCTTCTGCTACTTATTGTCCTTGTATTATGTATTACTGTTATTATTTATAGAACTGCATTGGCAAGCAATCTTGCTCGGTGACTGTAGCTCCTGAAGTTTTTGGGGGAGATCCATGTCCGGGAACTGCAAAGAAGCTCTCACTTGAGGCACTGTGCAGCTAGATCAGGTGATACAACAATCAGCCAATAAACATGGAGCAGATTTATTAGATTTAGCATAGAGAAAAGGTATTTGAAGTCCATACATACAGAATCCAAGTCATGCAAAGATACCGGCTTCCCCAAAAAAAAATGTAGATAAAAAGAAATTAGCTGCAAGTGTTACACAGTCAGGATATTCTGCAGATTATTACTTCATGCACACATTTATTCAAAGTAATTGTTTTTCATATTTATTCAAATTTTTATGTTAGAATAAATTCAAAGTAATAATAAATAGTTTATTTCAAATGGCTCCTCTAATATTTACTCTATTTAACTATGGCAGAATTTTGGTTCTTAGTAAAAGAGTTCTGTTAAAAAGAACTGTCTAAACATGTTGTGAATCTTAATAGAAGAACTCGAGTTGAATTATCTTGTGGTTGATAATAAGTGATGATAATATCAATGGTAACAATAAAATGATGAGGATGATAGTAATAATAATTATATAATAAATGTTAATAGATAAAGAAGTCTTATTTTATTATGTAAGAAACAATTAATTAAAAAAAATATAATAGTTATCGTATATATTTTGACCTTGACCTTGACCATGAACCCTAATCATTTATATTTAGCATGTTTCATAACCAGATTATTAAGAAACTATTATTCTACCGTATCCTATCAGTTACATAGTCAACTAATCTAGATTAAAGTTAGCTTATTATGAGTCTAATTTTCTTTTGGTGGGTGAAAATTTGAAACAACGCTTATTTATAGAAAAACTTTATTTCAAAATCATGAATTGGGCCTCTAGTATAAACCTTAACGCCTCTATCTATTGGGCTACTGGTTGAGACCCAAAAGATGGCAATTGCTTCCTGCAACATATCACTGCACCCGATTTCAGCGGAAAAGACGAAACTGTCCTTAAAAATAATTTCCGAAATATGTGTTCCGGAACGAAATTTTATATTACAGATTTTTTTATCCGAAATGGATTTTTTATTTTTTTTCTGGATTTTCATTTCCGAAACACAATTATTTCTTTTCTGGATTTTTTTTTCTGGAATGTATTATTTTTCAATTCCAGATTTTTTTGTCCGAAATAGAATTTTAATTTTTGTTTCTAGATTTTTATTTCCGAAACTCAATAATTACTTTCGGATTTATTTTCTGGAATATATTATTTTCAATTCCGGATTTTTATTTCCAAAATTAAGGGCATTTTTGGAAATTAAAAAAATATGTTGAGTGCAGGTTAAAAATATTGGGTGCAGGGAGCATATCATGTCTCTCAAATTGGAAATAATGGTAAATAACAATTCAGTAGTTTATGAAACTACTTTTTATCGTTGTTAATGTATTGGCAATTACTTCCTGCAACATATCAAATTAAATTTGAACCTGCAAATTTTAGTGTGAAACAATACAGATAGAAAATACATTTCGGATCTTTTCCTGGAATATATTTTTGGATTCTTTTTAAACGAATTTTTTATTGCAGAATTGATTTTTTGGAATTGGATTTTGATTTTTGAATTCTATTCTGAATTTTTATTTGCAGAACACACTAATCTCTTTTAAATATGCTTTTTTTGAGAATGTATTATTTTTAATTTTAGATTTTTATTTTCAGAATGAAAGGCATTTTTAGAAATTTAAAAGAGTGAAGGGTGCATGTTAAAAAAGGTTGGATGTAGGAAGAATTTACCTAATGTATTTAGTTATGATATTTATTAAACCTACACCCTGAATTAAAGAAAAATCCAAAAAGTTTTCTCTCTTTTTTACAGGTCCACATAGTAATATGTTATCTTTATAAAATTTGCGAGTTAATTCAGAAAATATTTAAATTATTTGTTTTAAGTGAAAATGATTAATTTGACGTGAAATTGTTATTAAAAATTAAAAATTTGAAACAAGTGACAATTTTATATCCTAAGATTATTTAAAATAAAAAAAAGTTGTATGAAAATGTATTAAATTAACTGGATATTTTTCTATGATTTTGAGATGTAAACACTTCATATATTTAAATTCTTCACTAAAAAACCCAAATAGCTAAAAATATTAAATAAAAATTGTTAATTCAATATTAAATGACTAAAAAAAAATATTCTTATATCAAAGTTTAAATGTTTTAATGAATTCATTTTTATCGTACATATTTGTTAATTTTATGTTTAACATATATGGTATTTTGAAACTTCAATAAAAGTAAAAATAGAAAACATCAACAAATAAATATATATATATATATATATATTTTTTTTTTTTGGGGAAGTTGACACTATGCCGACTCATCTCTCGGTATAACTTACAAAAATCACTAGATATCATAAAATACTATTCAGTAGTAACACATCAAATTATCTGCAAAACATGATTAAAGCATAATTGGACCCCTTCTTAGGAGCATATAGTCCGGGAATGAGATGACGAATAGTCGGCATCTCAACCACTCAATGACGCACCTTGACCACCATATCTAAACAAGACAAAGAAATGAGTTTTTTTTTCAAAGAGAACCTAAAGTATAGACCCTACGTATAGTTCCTACTAGGGCCTGGGGACATATATCCTTGGGGGACATGGTGACAGATAGTTGTCATCTCGACCGCTCAACGCCGCACCTTGCACAATAAGCTAGGACAAAGAAATGAATGTTTAGACTCTGCATTCGATTCTAAGATCATTCCACTCGAGCTTGGGAACAAATGTACTACCAGACTGTCGAGAAGCCGACAATATATCGATAACACTCTTGACCTCTCGACATTACTTACAAAAACTATAAGAGACCATAAAATTCCATTTATCAGTAACATACCAAATTATATGCAAAGCATGATTATAACGTATAATTGGATCCCTTTTGGCCCTACGCGTGGACCCATAACACCAAAGGTCCAACCAAAAAGTATAAATAAGAGAGACACCCAAGAGACACAGGTAATTTTTAATCAACCCTAATACTTGTGGATCATACTCGGACTAAGTTCAGTGTCAGAGTATCCCCCACCATTGATAAGAGCACGGAAGGACTGGTAGAAGCCTAGAGATAGAGTGAAGGGAAGAAACACTTTTGGAAGAATTCGACCTTGTAAGAACAATATATATATATATATATATATATATATATATATATATATATATATATATATATATATATATATATATATATATATATATATATATA